>Ga0157363_1008010_pt1 | contig 10029 bp, 7 predicted proteins | sample AttsexASBM1_FD_111477 | JGI IMG/M metagenome (GOLD analysis project Ga0157363, IMG submission 111477) | Fungus gardens microbial communities from leaf cutter ant in Ribeirão Preto, State of São Paulo, Brazil - Atta sexdens ASBM1 | ecosystem: Host-associated > Fungi > Mycelium > Unclassified ...
CTCTCTTCCACATTATATCTTTAATAAAATATGATATTAAATACAAATTCTAAATAAAGTTTATTCAAAATGAATTGATAAATATAATTTTGCTATTTATTTGCACCCTCGAAATTTAATTTATAAAACGAGATTTTTGCTTTTAATTGTTAATTATTAGCTGTTAATTATAATTTTTCAACTATCATTGCCTGAACATTTTTCAAAAGAAAAATCAATTCCAAAGTGACCAAAGAATGTGCTAATTTATGTAATAATAGCAGGACACTTCGTATATACATATCTTCAGATAAAAATAAGAAAAAGAATACTATTTTATCATTGTTCAATAAATTCAATCGAATCTTACATAACTATGATTTTGTAATTATTATTATAATTCTTTTACTATTGTGAAGAAAGGTTTAACGCAAATTTATTGCCTTCGGAAAATTGCAAGGAATTTGTAAAGAATTTTGAATGACAATATTAAATTATGTAAGGTATTTCATAATGTAACTTATAATTATTTATAAATAATAAAAATTTTTCTATTTTGCAGTGATAAATATAAGTGTGATAAATGTTAACTAACTTGTAATTAGTATTAATATTTATATAGTAACAGATGTATAATTAATGCAAAATTAAGAAGAATGAGAAACATTTCTTTCGATATATTTTATTCTTTTGTACTTTTTCAAGCCTCTGAAATTCTTTTGTATTCTTTCAAGCCTCTTTAGAACTTTTAACTCTAATTAGTCCAAGACGATAAGTTACAGCTAGAAAACATTTTTACTTTGTATGCACGCACGCAGGTGTTTGTGTGTATTTTTAAACAAATCAAATTATTTTTATTAAGGAAAATTCAAATATAAATATATATTTTGTTCGATTTATTTTTTAAATAGAAAAGAAAATCAAACAAAAATCCATAGAGCATAGAATTTATAGCAATATCGATGCAAAATCTTTGTAATATTGCTACAACTTTTATGCAACTTCGTGCTGTAGAAGAACTGTACTGTAATTAATTGTAAACAAAAATTTAAAAAATTTTTTTCACAATAGGTATGTAGTTTAATTTTTCTTTACTATTCCTTTAAATTCAGGATTAAAATATTTTGTTATACATCTTTCTCAGATACGAATTTTTTTTAATTTGAATTTAAAATTATTCGATTGAAAATTTGAGCAATAAAAACTATGAAATTGTGCGTTGATTTTACATTGGTTTCGATTTTATTGTTATCTTGTTGAAAAATATTCAATTATTTCAATTGTTCAAATAGAAAGAAAAAAAAACGAATAAAAACACCGTATTGTATTTATTGTAAACAGTTCATTGTTTTCTTTCACTTAATTTTATATTTAATTATTTTCCTAAATTTTAATCAAAGTATCTTGATACATCTCCAAATCCAAATTTATAATAAGATTTGAACTTGAAATTGTTTTAAATATTCTAAATAATATTAACAAACTATAAAAAAAATTTTACAATATTAGTTCTGCAATAGTATGGTATAAATGAATTTATAATGAGTTATCAGAAAGAAATAGGAGAGACTTTATCCTTTAAGACAGTTGTATCAACGTTATTTTGATTTTAAGCGAAATTTAACTCTACTTTGTTTTAAAACCGAAAAGAGACAAGGACAAAGAGAATTTTAAGCTTCGCTTAACATTAAAGTTGGTACAACCTAACACAAATTAATAAGAAGAATTTTTGGAAAGTGATACAATGTACAGTTTAAACCACGCGCTTGAAGGGAGAGGGATGAGACGCGTAACTCGATTGGCGCTCCGCATAGAGGCGCGGAGGGGCATCGACCGGTCTTGGATCGGACTGCCATCGGACTGGCAGTTCACCTCCTTCAGTGCCACCAATACACAAGAGCTGAGGACGGTCTTTCGCCGACCATTGGTCCTCAATTCGTCGACCAATTGGGAAAGTGCCCACGAAAATATCCAATGTAAGTTCACAAATTATCAAACATCAGCCCGATACGCGGCAATGGTCGTGCGCCCACGTTCGCGATTTAACGTCGATTTCGCGATCGCGTCGCGTGTTTCTCCGCGCGAGCCAGCGCCTTCGCGACGCCAAAAAAGCCATTGCCACACGGCCATGTTTGCTGAGGCGATATCGTGCTCTCTTTCCACGGACGTCCGATGGCGATCGACCCAGGTTTTCCTTGTCGCGGTTGAACGTCGCGTATCCTCACGAACAATATGTTCGCGGACCGCAGCATCGGCGGTTGCGTCGCTCGGCGTCGCTCACGCGAATCTCCATTGAGACGTCTCGGAACGTTACCGCGAAACGGCGCGAATCCCACGAGACGACGCGCATCCCTTCTTTCATGTGCATGCGTGTGCATTCTGGTGCATTCACTCGTCGGGCAACGCTCTCTTCTAGGCACTCTCACTATTCGTCTCATCCGCTCGCGATTTGCGAAACACAGCTTGGAGATCGCACGTCCTGCGCGCGCGAAACCACACGTGGTCCATGCATCAAGCGAAATGGCTTGCTCTAAACAGTCCAAACACTCCAAACTCGCTTGGCGCGATCGCCACGTCGGCGGGCTACGTTGCATTTCTATAAATGCCTCGTAAAACTTCACGCACCGTTAACCTAATAACGATGATGCAAATTGAATGATGATACACTGATGAATATACGATTGTATCAATGATATCTTTTGGTATCTATTTTAGTCTTATTTACGATATGTATATATTTCTGAAGTATTATTTTGTTAATTTTTTTTTTTTACTTTATTGTAGCAAAGATTTATTATGGAGCAACTTAGCGAAGGACAGGCGGTTGTAGTCGGTAGTACCGGTGGAGCTGTACAAGTTGTTCAAATGGGCCAAGGTGGACAAACTATGATGCTTCCACAAGCGATACAAGTAGCAGCGACACAAGTAGCGCCTAATGGACAGATCCAAGTTGTTCCAGTTTCTAGCCTGACCAGTACTGGTCAACAGATAGTTATTCAGCAACCACAAACGCCACAAATTATTCAAACTCCCGATGGACAAACCTACATCTATCAACCTGTACAATTAGAAGGTCAAGTGCAACAAGCCCAACCAACAGGTAAGTTGAAAACGTATCTATTTCATGCATCTTAACATCTTTGTATAAATAATTCTCAACATCTTTTGTTTACAGTTATAAATCTTAATGGTAATCTCATGCAAATTGCTGGTACAACATCACAGACTGCAACTACTGCTGCTAGTACAACCCCAGTACAACCTTTGGGTAGTCCTACGTCAACAGTGTCACAAGGAGGGAATGTTGTCATGGTAATAATTTATAGAAAATTTTTATTTATGTAGTTTACATTAATGTTTATAGATATCTTAGATTGCGTAGATTGATTTCTCTAATAACTATTGAATAATATTATAGGTATTATTATATGATAACAAAAACAAAATAGATAATAAGAATCTATGCAGAAAACGATGCGTATTTACCTTAATAAATAAATTTAATATTAACGGCAGCTACATAAAGTTGAAAAGGTAAAGAACACTAATGTACGTTTCGGTTCTAAGTCTTTACTGAAGGTTTTACTGAATGCTAAATCAAAGCCGAAACATATGTTATTGTTTTTTCCTCCTCAACCTATTGTCTATTTTGTTTTTGTTATTGTATTTTTTTTTTATTTTAGAAGTTCTTTTATCGTCATTACAAGGTTGCCACAAAACTGGAGATCAGAAAATTGTAAGAAATTAAAGAGAGTCGGAAAAATTAGGAAAAAGTTAGGAAATTTTACAAAATTTTCTGGGAAATTAAAATTCTTGACTTTAAAGAAGTTTAAGGTAGTATTACATTTATCATATGATAAATGTGGTTCATTTGACACTACAAATGTTTCGAAATTTTTGATTAATTCGGAAGAAAGAATTTTACTAACTGACCAATCAAAAAATGCTCAAAGCATTTGCAGCACCACGTGGATTGTAACAACAGATTTAAAGTTGACTGATTGACTATAGAATAGAGATCCGACAACTTCTCTTTTCTATCAATAGGCTTGAAAAATTGCTTTGTTGTATGACAAATGTGCAGAACAGAGAGGTCGGATCTCTCTATCCCATAGCTAATGAACAGGCTTGAAAAATTCGTCATCCAACAAAAAACGGATGTAATATTTGGCTTAATATATAATGTATGTTATACCTACACAGTTTTGGAATACTATCAACTTAACAATTAAAATTGTAATGTCAACAATATTAATAATAATTTATATTGTTAAATTAATTTCTCAACAAAATATTTAACAGTTTCCAAATTAGGACGAAGACACAAAACATTTCAAAATATTATTGAAAGTCAAGAAAAATCATGAAAATTTGTCTGAAAATCAGGAATAGAATTTTAAGATGAAGAATTTATGACTATCTTGTATTAGATTTCTATTGACATATGAACTTTCCGAGAATTAAGAACAATTAATGTCATCGCTATAATTAATTCACTATGTTATATTTTGTAATTAGATGGTACCAGGTAATAGCGGACAAACACAGTTCCAAAGAGTGGCATTGCCTAACGCTGAACTTCTCGAAGAAGAACCATTATATGTCAATGCAAAACAATACAGACGGATATTGAAGCGTCGTCAAGCTCGTGCTAAATTGGAAGCTGAAGGGAAGATACCTAAGGAAAGGCCAGTAAGTATCCTTCAATTTTTTTTGGACTTCAAAAATGAGCTTTTTAAAATATATATTTAAAATTGAGATTTTTATATTTATTTGAATATATTTATTTGAAACTTTTTAGTTTATTTTGAATACTATGTGGAATAATATGTGTGGAATATAAAATTATATATATGTTGCAAATTAATATAAATTTAATTTTTTTTATGTTACATGCTGTCATATTCATTTGCAATATATTTGAAAGAGATAAAAACAACAAAAAATTTAATTTCAGAAATATCTCCACGAATCTCGTCATCGACATGCGATGAATAGAATTCGTGGTGAAGGTGGCCGTTTCCATTCAGGTCAAGTGAAAAAACGAAAGTAAGTGATTACTTTGTACATACATATATATTTTTTAATACACGTTTTTCTTGTAAAAGAATAAGAAACAGTGTCTCATCTTGGTAATTTTACGCATATAAGAGTATAATGGTTCCAGTAGACAAAATGCAAATCGCTCCACGATTACCCAGCACATCACAACCTCAACCAGCACCGATAACGTTCATACTGTAGCAATAGCAGCTGCAAATGTAGGTGTACAATATCATGACACAGACAATATGGTATCCACGATTGTACTTGAAGTAAGATAATAGTTTCTATTCTCTCAGAGTCGCTTGTGATTTCGCAGAATGCGAATTACATTTGTCGTTTTCTAATTGTTTGTTGCAGAAGCCAAATATTCCTCTGCAAGATATGATCTCTGATGACGACATTGTTACTTCAAACAGTCGCTTGATGTAGATAATATTTGGATAATATTTGGAAAAAGGAACAAGAATCATGTGTCAGTGATTATATTGAACATCTACATTTTTTGTATGTGTAAATATTCTTGGTGCGATGTATAATATAAGTATAATTCATACAAAGAATGTAATTTTTCGATATGAAACTGTACATAAAGTATTCCAGATTACATTTTACTTTAAATTTCTCAATGAATTTAGATATTTTTTTAATAATGATCAAAGACTATTTTAATGAAATAAATTCTATTTGAATTTCTAAAAATAAAAATAAAAAACAAGAATATTCTTGTCATAATATTAGATATCAATGTTATATTACAAATTCATTACAAAATGCCTATTTTTTGCCTATATTTCAACAATTAATCTAAGGTTTATTTGAAATCAGTTGCAGAATATGAAAAATGATCGAATATTTAATAATGTTTGATATATAACATATTACAAAAATATATAGCGTTAAAGAAAGTGAAAATAAATAATTTTGACATTCAATAATTTTGTTAAAGAAAATAAATTAATTTCTAAATTAGCAAAAAAATGTGTTTTCTATCGTTCTGGAGCACTTTGAGTATGTATACATATGTGTATATATGTATACGCATACACACACATACGCACACAATTTTCAATTTTATATATATATATATATATATATATATATATATATATATACACACACACACACACACACACACACACACACACATACATAATTAGGCAGTATTTTCATTTTTATAATAATTTTATTGTATTGAAATAGATATGAGTTTTTTGTAATATGAATGAATTTTATGTATAGGAAGTTAATTTTTAGGCACAATAAACTATAAGTTAGTAATGTAATTCTATTAGAATGAGAATACATTAAAGTTAATAACTTCATCAATTTCATTAAGTAGTCTTAATGTAATTATCGATATTATAAAGTGAGGGAGTGAAATCATAAATTGTATATATTATGTGCTGGGTATTTTTTTTAGATTAAAGTGTTTCTTTTTTTACATGCCTACATACGTGCATGTATATATATATATATATATATACAAAGTTTCTCATAATTCGCGAATCGCCTCTTGTAAACAGGTAGAACAAACTGAATCGAAAAGTTCTGTGAATATTGCGATTTTTACTATAGATAAGAAATTTATTGAAAATCCGCAAATCAACGAAAGAGGGCTTTGTAAAAAAATGATCTGTTTATAAAGCATTCTTTTCCCCTAGAAATCATAAATACTGGGCTATCTATTGTCGCGAAATCATATATATGATGATTTGCAGATATTTAATTATTATAAAAATTACAAAATTTACAGAATTTATAGAATTTTTCAATTCGTGCTACGTGCTTATGAGAGATAATCCATGAATTATAAAATATATCTTACAAATATATATATATATATATATATATATATATATATATATAATTTGTGCTATGAGTAAAGGATAAAAAAGATAAGTTCCGTGCTATAAATTTACATACAATTTTTATCGCAAGCATACCATCATTTTTCGATTTTCCATATTAATTATAGTACTAAAATTTAAGACATTTAAGTATCTAATGTTACTTGTATAATTTTATTTATCTTAAAATTTTAAGCTTTAAATTAATCTCAAATTAAATTATGGTAAGTGAACATTAATTGATCATTAATTGATTATTTGAGCAATTTGATAATTAATTGCTTGCTAATTAGTTCGCTAAAACAATTTTGATATAATTGTGGAATATAAGTTACACATGAAAGTGTTCAGCAAATCTGTTATATATGAAATATCAAATATTCATATTTGTTGGAAAATATTTTGTAAAATGATATTAGATTTGAATATGTAAATAATTATGTGAAAAACGTTCTGTGAATTATACAAGTAATATACAATCTAGTAGCATTCTTGTGTATTGATATGAAGGTGCCTGCGTGCGTGCGTACGTGCATGTACATATACATATATATATATATATATATATATATATACACACACATATACATATACATATATATACGTATATGTATATAGTTATATAAATGATGTACGAAGTAATTAACTGATTTATCCCAAAATCACATGAAATTGAAATTGAAAATGTAATTATGAATATATAATATGAATTCTGTTTTCCAACAATTTACATATGATTTTATTTTATTTGTACTTTCATTACTTTACATGTAACCTCCCTTGCCATGTAAATCCTGAGCTTTCTTGTAAAATCATAATTTAAAAATGATTTAAAATATTTTTTTCAAAAAGAGTTAAATTTTGTTTCAGTATCAGTGAACATTCCAATTCAGATATTCAAGATCTCGTATTTGAGTTTTGCAACTCAGATGCGTGATTTCTCATATTTGATGGCCGACTTTGTAACATGATGTTTTCTCCTACAATCCCGATCGTGCTCATATATTCGGAATTTCCGGTTCTACCGGGAAAGGAAACAGTAGTTTAAAATTCTATTTCAAATTAATATAGATATTGCGTAATTTACATACGTCACTCGAAGAATTTCTCTTTCTTTAGGATTAGGATCCAAATTATTGCGCAATTTAAAAATTTTTGGTGGTTTTATTAATGCTTTCGTTGCGATTATCCATGGATTTCGATATGTACGTTTTTGAATTGTTTCGGGTATAATCCAGTTTTGCGGCAATGTTATTTCCCTGCGACGCTCTGATTGTGATAAAATATTCATTTGTACTGATATGATACAATATTAAATAAATAAGTAAAACTAAAACGGTATTGCTCGTGTAATGTCCGTTTTTTTTCCAAAGATACAAATATTAACTCTAGCTATACACACTTTTCTACCCCTGATATAAACACTCGGATCCCTCCATCCATTTGTTAATAAAAGTGAACAAATTTACTAGAATTAAAATTTGAACGATTCTCTAACTTAAAAGTAATTAACAGTAATTACATAAAGTAAGTAACAGAGATAAAAGGGCTCGAAGGAATAAGCGCTTTCAGGGCACGCAAATTGTTCAAGAATATCTTTCAATATTCAAATTAAATTTATTGAAGAAACCGTAGAACATCTCTTTATCTCTGTTATTTATTACTAGAATTAATTAGAATATTCATAGACTGGTATTCATAATCAAATCTTATAATCAAGACTGTCTTAGGTCTTAAAAAGTCACGAATCAATCAGGGCCGATATTCATAATCGGTTCTTATTTTAAGACCGTCTTAAGTAATATTTTAAATCGTTAATGCGGCCTTATAATTGGTTCATGATATCTTAAGACTGTATTTAAGACGGTCTTAAATATAAGATCCGACTATGAATATCGAAGAGCCGTATTAGTGTCTTAAGACATTATTTAAGACAGTCTTGAAATAAGAATGGACTATGAATACCGTTCATAATTTAATTGATCAACGCTTAATGAATTTGTTCACTTTTATAATTTTCATCTCATTTCAATTGACTGTCTGATTATAGCTACAAGACCTATCCACATGTTTACAGATCTATGATACAACTGTACACGTAAGTGCGCCCGCGCGCGCGCGCACACACATACTTCGACAAAAGGACTTATGCACGAATATAGATGTTTGTTTTTCCGATAAGATACGGGCCTATGATCTCCTTGATGACAAACGCTTCGAAATATTTTTGGTCAGTAAAATTCTTTTTTCCAACTGATTAATCAAACGCTTTCAATCTATTTGTAAGTTTTATCAAGAGAAAACAAAATAGTTGCATATTTGTGACATCTTATCTATCACCGTTTCCGACTTAATGATCCTTTTATTTGTTCGTAAAGTGCATGCATGCGTGTGTCATATATGTTTACACGTGTACAAATGTAATGATTATAAACAATAAACCTTTTTGAAATTCCTCCAAATAATAATCCAGTTGATATACAGTCTTCATTAATTTTTCCTTGTTGTTTTTTATTACAATTTCATTTGGCACGATTTCCGGTAAAGCATTTCTTAAGTGAGGAAATTTCTCTCGTATCTATTTCCAATGATATACAATTATGATAGCATACAATTACGAATATAAAAATATTTGCATTTTTACTCTGTTTAAATTGTCGACTGGATCTTCGCTTCGTTCATTCTCAGATAGTAATCGATTTTCCAGTCGTGTGTGCAAATATTGTTTGTACGGTCTATTCAAGATGTTCACGGATGGCAAATATTTTGGTAATAATTTGTGTTTTGTTCTTTTACCTCTCTTTCCAAGATAATCTTTCTTATAAATCGTCACAAAATCTCGTAAGTCATCAATATCTTCAATTTCCATCACGTGAAATATTCGAGCAATTATTTTCTAAAGTTTTGTATATATTCTCTTTATAGAAATTTGTAAATATTGCCAGAAGAATTATTTGCCGTATCCAGCAAACATAATAATGGTAATTGCTGATGTAAGCAGCAGTGTATTTGGTTATTAGCTTGTGATTCGACGAATTTGCTTCATGTGTCAAATACCACAAAACAATAACGCTTTAATTGTTTTGCTGAATGTATGTATATATATATATATATATATATATATATATATATATATATATATACACACACACACACA
>Ga0157363_1008013_pt1 | contig 10028 bp, 4 predicted proteins | sample AttsexASBM1_FD_111477 | JGI IMG/M metagenome (GOLD analysis project Ga0157363, IMG submission 111477) | Fungus gardens microbial communities from leaf cutter ant in Ribeirão Preto, State of São Paulo, Brazil - Atta sexdens ASBM1 | ecosystem: Host-associated > Fungi > Mycelium > Unclassified ...
AAATTTTCTATTGTTATTAATTTTTTAATTTGATTGTTAATTGTACCTCTTCTTTATTTTACGAATTATATTTTATTTTTGATAGAACACACTTATCATAGATAATATGTTTGACACAATAAGTTTGATCTTGAATTCTAAATTATACAAAAAAAAAGGATGAGATATATGTTTAGATAAATTATATGCTTCTGTAAGTAGTACAGTTTGCGCTTTCAGGATTTTTTGTAATATTTATCGATGAATCAATTAATTATAGAGCGCTGCCTTTTTAGTTATATTTTTTTGTAAGAGGTAATCCGTGCATTTTCATTAATACAGAAACGGTCAAGTTTTCCTTTAACAGTAAAGCTTCTTTAACAAATCATGATTCGCAATTAGATCGATCCATTTCATGGCTTAAGTAAAGAACTTTGATGTATTTTTTATGCGTGCATTATTCCACGTTTAGAATGAAGCACTTCAGCGTAGAACGATGAGATTAAAAGAGAATTATTAAAGTTTTGTTTAATTTTCTATTAAGATATTAAAGAAAAAGCAAATGTCGCGAATGACATGTCTAAATTTATAACAAATTTCGATTTGTCATATTTGTTTGCCGTTTATTTTTTATTATACATACATAATTTAAATATTACTTTAGAAGCGAAAATCTTGAAGTTAAAGTTGTCGGATATTCTCGATATGAAGAACACAGTTTCTCCGTATGAAAAGTGCTTTCCAGACTGGTGGAATGTAGCCAAACGAAACCCAACATCCTCGCTCGAGCGGGAATCTCGTTCACTTGCCGCTCGCGTTTTCCAATTCGCGTCGAATGGATCGGTCGCGCGGAAAATAAGAGATTGTCGTGATCTTCTCCGCGCCGTGAGACTACTCGCTAGTAGTGATGGTTTTCGAATCAATCTTGATTTCAATTTTTCGAGCAAACCGAATCAAGTGCGGATATATTGCGCAAGAAGTAGGTATCGCTATATAATTTCACACATTCAGAAATTGATGATTACTCACATTTTTTTTATTAGAATTAAATTATTCTCTTGTACTGCAGCCTTGGTCATAAGTATAAAATACAAATTAAATGTTCTATATCTAAAGAAAAATAAGTTAAAAACAATTTCATTAAAAATTAATATTTATTTTTATAACATTATTATACATATTTAAAAAAATTTCTTTTAACAAGTTTTCTTTTGGAACTTTCATCACTACTTTTTTTCAAAAATAATGAAATAAATTGAGGATGTTTTATCCTAATAATCAATAACTTTATATCGTTATTTTTAAATTGTTAAGATAATAAAAATAAAATAGATCACTGAAAAAAAAGATTGATCGCTGCAACCATTTAGATAGTAAAATATGGCATATTTTATATCTGCAATGTATATGATCAGTATATGATTTAGGCTAATGCAACTAAAATTTGCTGCTACAACCAAGAATTGGTTGCTGCAGCCATATAAAATTGCTATGCCATATTTTACTATCTAAATTGTTGCAACTAATCTTCTTTTTCAGTGAAATTCTATATTTATAATTTACAATTGATTGACAGCAGTTAAGCATTTTTTAATTATATATAGAAGATCGCAGTTAAAAAAATATTACGTACATTTTTTATTATAAATATGTTTGCAAAAAAAACATCAATACAGCGGGATATTTTTTTTCTTGGCACAAATTCTATCAGCGACAAGTGGCGTGAAGATTCCTAATTCGGATAACGTTCACTTCCGACGTACGTGACCTAGTTTTGGGAGAGACCCCTCGAAAACGATTGCCCATACCGAGCCACGTGAATTCTTGCTGTTTTCTATTCCCATCGCGAGGCTAACGGAACATTTGAATATAATTGAAAATCCTTTTTCGTATATATGTATATTGCCATTTTTCTTGTTTCCTCCCGTTTCACTTACGTATATTTTCTCCACACAGTACAATTTGTAGAATTTAATACAGGCGCGAAATTTATCCGTTAAAATTTATAATTTTATCGTTATTATATGATATTATATGATATTATATGACATTAAATAATATTGTGATTAAATAAATCTCTCTTGCTGTTATCATATGATAAACAGATAGACAGATAAAGGCCCGATTTTTCATTATTCTGATAACTTGTGGTTAAGCTTAACCTGATGTTTCACCCAATGGGCTTCATTTATAACATCGTTAACCAGATAAAGAAAAATACGATATAAGAGAAAATACGTTCACACGTATGTGATATACGTGTGAACGTGTTTTCTCATATATCGTACTTCCATTATTTTTCTAACGCCGTTTTATCAATTTTCACATGCTTTTCTGATTGAAACAATACCAGGTATAAGATAATACTGCGTTATAATTTATTATAGATGCACCATGAAGAGAGTTGTAGTTCACTTCCGAATATTTAATAGCATAGTTCTATAGAATGAATACAAAATTTACTTATGTATGTACAATTAAATTGTGTATGAAACTTTTCAACGTGTCATGGTAATTACTGCCGTAATTCTCAGTCAAGTTCTCAGTTTAAGTCTTATTATTTTCTCAAAAACAATTTAAGTCTTATTATTTTTGCATAACGTCACAAATTTGAGGTTTTAACAGTGAAGTAATTTTTATTAATTGATATGAAACTTGATATATTCTACTATCTAACTTTAATTTTGTTGTAGCGTTATTATAAATTGTTCAAACTGAGAAAAAAAGTTATACTCAAAACAAGAATAGTATCTCTTTTATGCATATTAGAGTTGTTAACGTAACTCCTAACTAGTTGAAAAATTACAAACCTCTGCATACTACTAACTAGTTGAAAAATTACAAGTCTCCATAACTTTTTTAGAAATGATAGTTAAGTCTAGAAATTTTTATTATGTTGTATAGTATCTATTTTAGCAAGATCCATATTTATGTGAAGTATGCGAATTCAACACGCGTCGTTTCAATTCAACAGTAATATTTTTTCCGCAGTTTATAACTGTTTCTCATTATTTATATCTCTCATAAACTTCTTTGTCAAATAAAATCACGTATTATTATTCTTTTCTGTCGGTGCAGAGATTAAAGGCATGCATAGAACACGGAATACGTATCTACAAAGCGCACAGTTTTCTTTTCATATCTCTCTTAGCGAACGGGGTATCGCGCTTATTTCATATGCACTTTGCGTATCCGAACGAGTTAGCGGCGCATATTAAATCACTCACCAAACAGTACCGGAATCAAATACTGTAATATACCGTTTTCGAATCACAAATCGCGAACAACGAGCATAATCTCCTTTTGGCTTTCATGAAAAATCTTTATTCACGTAGATTAATTCGCTTCGCCGTCGTCTCATCAACTCGTGACTACGATTTATGTACGACTCTATCTATCGTCAATCCCTTGTCAAGAAGCGAGAATCCATCCCTTAGCTCGAAGAAGTCGATGGCGTTTCGTCGGTGAGCAAGCTAGAAGCACCATCAGCTTTGCCCCCGCACGTCTCGAATCAGCCGATGTAATCGATTTCCGATTTCGGAGTGACGGCAATTTTTCAACGTTCCGTGAAAAATAACTCCGGAATAAGCCACCGACGCCGGCTTTCACTCCCTTCCATTCTCTGGTGATACTCCCATTTCTTCCAGTATGATAAGTATCAGGTATAAATATTCGAACTAGAGAGAGATTCTGCATTCGAATATAATTGAAATATTTCTTCATTTATCTCTAGATTAAAAATGTAATAGCTTAAAATGTCTTTCATTTATAATCCAGGAGAAACGGCAAGATTTATGTTTCAATATCTTGCATATTATAATTGGATATTTCATTATTCTGTTGTCTTGTAAAATGTAATGCTACATATATTTCTGATAACATAAACTCATCTTTTCTTCTTTTTTTTAAGTTGCATTTATTACGTTCTTTCGAGTGCACTGTGTAGAAATCGTCGAAGAGTACAGAATAAAAAGAGCCAAGTCCGACGAGAAACGGAGGTGGCGTTATCTATTTAATAGATTACGTTCGGCTCTATTGGGCCTGCGTTAACTACTTCCACGGTTTAGGATGCGAGCAATAAAAGGAGGATAATGGAGGGTTTAAAGAGACAGAGAGAAGAGGAGGCGCGGGTGGCCGGGCAGCTTTTCGCTAAAAAGCGAAAAAAATGCGGGTCGGCTTTATTAAGACGAGGCTGGTGAATGGGGGCGAGTCGTGATAATAAAACGATCTTCCGTACAACTTTGGCCGATCGTTCCATTGTTTCTCGTAATGCTCTACCCTCTTCCACGGATTTTCCTTCAGCTCCCTGAAAACCACTCTTCATCTTCCTTGCCATTTCATCTGTACGTTTAGCGCTTTGCCTCGCCTTACCTTTGCGCTTTTGACCCGATTTATTTGCGTATCCGTGGTTGAAATCACCTCCTATCCGTTTTACTTCCTTCTTTATACCCTCGTCTCTCCTTCCTTTTCGATCGCGTTCTCGTTAACATTCATACGAGCACTGCTCGAGACCTTTTTGTTAAGTCAACTCACCCCTCGAGGCGTCAGGAGAAAGAGAAGCTAAAACCATCCCACCTCACTTATCCTTCTCTCTGGTCTCTGGGGGTAACCGCCAACCCCTAGGCTTTTCCCAGCGAGGCGCGTCGGTTTGTTCATATTCGTGTACGGTTCGCTTGGAAGCTTTTCGGGGGCTAAATCCGCGTGTAAGCACCACGCCGTATACGTGCTCGCTCTGACGTTCCCTCGACGTTTGGCTGCGCGTTCGTCCACGACGAGAACTCCGATTGAAATCCGAGAGCTTCCCCATGATAGCATCGTTGTCGTCGGTGAATTCGAATTGTCTCTACTAGAATCGATTCCTCTACGCGACTCAATACTGCAATAGATATTAACCTATCGAAGTATTATATATATCACAGAACAGACATTGCAAGTATTGAATCTGTTTGAATTTATGTTAAAGGGGGAACAATTGATGCACGAAGAAAAAATGTATCTATAGGAATAAATGATCAATTTTATTTCTGGCATATTAAAAAAGCGACATATATTATTAGCTATTATACAAATCTTGAAATGGAAAATATCAGTTTTGCCTTTTATTCTTTTTTTTACTTTGCAATTTTTTGCAGATAATTTTACTTAATGACCAGTTGAAAATCGCGTATCTTCATTTATTAATATAATATTCATTTAAGAAGAGAACAAGTCAAATTCTACATTCTAAAAATTTCAATTTCTACATGGAATGAATAATTTTTCTAAAAGATCTAAAATTTTGCTAGAACAGATTTAAAAATAATTTTGTTGGAAACTCAAAAATGATAAGTCTGCTGCAAAAAATTTTGATATTCTAGCAATCGGTTTGAATTTTTAACAAAATTATTTTCAGATTTATGTCCAGCAAAATTTTAAATAATTTTTCTCTCAGCAAAATCTTTCTTTCTGTAACAGTATGATATATTAAAACTGATAAAATCTTTATACGGTCAACGGATAGGTACAGTCTATTGTACATAACAGTTCTATATTGGTTTGCTCGCGAAGTTCTCATCTTTCTCTTCTCTCCAACATTTGATCGATAGAAAGATGCGCGAAGAAAAAGCGTGCCTAACTGCTGCGACGGAAGTTTCCGGTGAAGTTCTCGCGGGCGCATTAATGCGCGCCAAATTAAACTGGAGTTTCTTCACCGTTGCGGAACTTTAAACCGCTTTGTAAACTCCGGTGCTGCTTGTTCGAGCGAATGTAAAGCACTCGCTAAAGTATCGCTGCGTATTACACGATACTGCCCTCGCCGATATATTGGACATCCTGATTTTGCCGAAGGCTTGAACTTCGCGGCGGACAAAGCGAAGATTACATCGCTCATCAAGCAAGAAAAAAATGTTAGCGAAATCGTTAAAGCGTTCAGAAAGTATTCGCCAGTGTTACCCTTAGCGAAAAATCATTATTGAATATGCAACGAGCGCTACTGAACTTTAATTTCTATAATTATGCTTGCTACATTATGGAGAAATTTTTATTCATTAATTATCTTAACATTTAATTTTGCTGATTCTTATAAATTATCTCTCTGGAATTTTTATTATTTTATATTTAAAGTGAAAGTTAAGATTATTTTGAATATTTCTCTGCATTGCAGATTATATAAGTAATTAGTAAAATAAATTGAAATATTTCGAATATTTAACACAATTTTTCGCAGTAAATGGATATATTTATTTTAATATCTTTCCATTAAACATCATTCTTTTAATAGATCGAATAGAGTTATAAATGTTAACAATGTCTGTTATCACATATTTTGTGTCAGCTAAATATATAGCATAATCGTTATATTTGATATTAACTAAATTTATTAATTAACTAAGCTTAACATTAGTTATGTTTGATTATATCTAACATTAATTATAAACTCGCCATTATATTTAATATCGGCATGAAAAGCCATTTACTCTTTCCAGTAAAATCTCCAGTAAAATCTATTAACAACGCAGTCACAAAGTAACCCCACTTTACGGTGCATTAAATGCGAAACACTATAATGTCGTGGGTCTAGGCGTTCGATGGGGCACGGTAGACTCAAATACCAGAAGTTAATATAAATGCACACGTTCGGATATAACCCAACGAATAATGCTTATCGGTCAGGTCATATCTAACTTCAAAACGTGTAAAACGTGATGCGCGCGATTGCTGCTACAACTGCAACTCAGAATCAGATTAAACGATAGTCGGTAGGTTACCTTTTGCCTACAATGTTCTTAATCATGAAAATATTTTTTCTTCATTTATGATACGCAAATATTATAATTGCAGAGTCACTCAGCATTATCCTAATCTAGATATATTTCGAATTACACTTTTCATTACTTAACATTTAATGTTTCTTTATATAACATTTAAAATTGATTTTATCTTATGATCTAATTAAAACGTGCTTTATAAAATCACAAATAGACACATATATTCTATAATATAACAAGCATCAGGGAATATCGTGGCATAAGAATTTAATTTGATAATAATATAAACATAATATTAATTTAATATTATTTATGATAATTTTATGTTAATCCTTTCGAAAAATAGTGCAAAAGCATAAAGATCCAAAATATATTAAAGCATTAGATTATTTTAAATTATTTTAGACTTATATTAAAAGATTATAATGTTAATATCGTCATAGTATAATTTAATATCATGAATGATATTATAGGTAGATAAATTCGCTATATCTACGGGAAATTGTTAAAGATATAGGTACATTGCTCCTTTTCGCGATCACGACGTTACTTTGAGAAATAAATCCGCGAAAGTTATTCTCATCGCGGTTCATTGCGCTATCATTTCACGGTAATATTTTTCGATCGCTGAATTTTACGATGGAATCGATCGACATCTCATTTACGCCATCAACAATAATATAGATAGACGACGAGATTCTTCCGGTGACTGCAGTGTAATAACGATTGCGGTTTTATTAAGACCTCACACATTGCATGTATGTGAATGTGCACAAATACGGGGAGATACGTAAAGTAGATAAAACTAAAGATGTAACATTCAAAACTAGATTCTTTTGTCAATTAAGATTCCGATAACGATATCTCTATTCTACATTATCTCGGATGACTTCGACGACGTCCAGTTTACAAAATAAAGCATAAAACTTCGTTTATCGATTAATTTAAAATATAAAATATAAAAAAATAGAGTATGTAGGGTATATATTCAATGTATGTTTATTTCATACGATTGCCATCTCTTCAGTTTTCGGTTAGAAATTCCGGCTTTTAGATGATCCTTCGACTCTCCGACGGCGATACAGATCTCTGGCTGATTGCTCTGAATTTTAATGGTCTTTTTTTTTTAGGAGAAATAATAGTATAGAAATAACGGCAATAAGAGAGAATTTTATGAGTCTTATTGACGATACACACAATCAAATGACACAAGAGAATAACAATCATTGGATATTTTTTCTAGTTTTGATAACAATTCTATTGTGCCGAATGTTTCCTTTTTCTTTTTGAAAGTCGACCTTCGGCAGAATATTAGTCCGAAAGTGGCAACTGTGTAATACATTTTAAATATTTTATGACCTTGCTGTTTTGTTTTTACAACGCTCTCGCTCATTTAAAAATCGCCGCACCATCATTCATACGCAAATATTTGAACGAGCAGGTAGCAGGGCCCATGTCGCTCCATGTCTCGCTGTATTATTATCCTTCGAAACGCGATTGCAACAAATATTACATTGCGCATTTATTTCTTGTAAACAAGTTCTCTCTCTTTTATTTACTTCAGATTAATTTCTACAATTTGTAACGAGAAATAGTTCGTAATTCTATTATCTATCTTTATGCGATTACAAAAAAAATTAATGATTATCGTGTACGAAAGTGCTTTGCAAGATATCCTGCGATCATTATAATTAGTACGCGCGAAGATAATTAGTCGTATTCACGAGGATGAATACTGTGTGAGTCTAATGAAGAAATCTGAAAGAAGTCTTGGAAATTATTAAGTGATGATAGATATAGAGAGAAGGGAGGGGGAAAGAGGGAGAGGAAGAGAGAGAGGGAGAAAACTACCATGAGAAAATTTTTTTTTACATAGATATTGTTTTTTTGGATTATATATAATTTTTGGTCAAATATCTACTTGGAAAAGATAAATATGAAATATAATGTACAGAATTTTTTAAATTTTAATTTGATCTTGGAATATTTATAGGAATTTTTCCAGTTGTTTTATTATATATACATATTGCACAAAATAGAACTTATAAAATAAGATAGCTTAAATATTTTTGTTCCTTAAATTTCTTTGTGATGTTCATACTTTATAGATGAACATTAGAACAACATGTTTATATATGATATACATATATTTGTTAAATAACACAGAAATGTATATAAATTACTTATTAAAAAGCTAATTGTGTTACTTAATTTTTTCTTACAAAATAGAATTTAATGTCAGCGATTGCTTTCTACATTATGCTTCCAGAATTAAATATTATAATATAAACTGATATAAGAAAAATTATAAAATAGTTTTAAATATAAATTAGTTTTAGTATAGCAAAATTTTGTTCACAGAACAAAATATTTTTCCTAGTATCACACTAAATTAAACTATTTTCTATGAAACTTAAAACCGAACTTAGAACCGAACAAAAATAATAAATAAATTTAATTAAAATTTACCGAACAAAATATTTGTTTTTTTTATACTAATTAAAATTAATTATACAAAAATTAATTATATAATACTAATTAAAATAAATTGTTTAGTTGATATAAATAAATATTTGAAGCTGAAAAAAGTATAAAGTGCAAAAATAACTAAATTCGTAGTTATGTAAATAAAATATTTGATTACTGCTAAAAAAATGTTTCGATTAAGCAGTGTAATAATAACGATATATAATAATATATTGATTTACTAGCTTATTATTACTATTTCGATGAATTGTTTAAGTAGATATTTTTGATAGCTTTGCATTTTGGTAGCTCGTTTGCATAATTTGCAAACAGCCCGAATTATGCACTTCCACCCGGCACAATGTGAAAGATTATCCTGCGGAGTTTCACGCGAAACTCCGCTTTCTCCCCTGTCGAGTTAGCTTTTTTTCTGGTAATTACCATCGCGCGCGTGGTAGCCGAACAGCGTGCATTGTTGCAAAGGGGCCGCCAAAGAAACTACCGCGTTGCTACTTGATTTATGAAGTTTATTAAAGCCTACGTGCTACGTCAGACTGAAACATTAATATGCACAATGTAGGTAATTGTTTCTCAACCGTTATCGATGTGTCGTCCCTCCGTTTCTAAAGTTAGTCCTGTATAGTTAATTTTATAGTTAGTTTCTGGAGTGAGTTGAATTGACTCATAGCATATTTAAAAATATTAATTTTTGATTGAATATTCGAAATTAAACGATCACAGTTATAAAAATTTGTCAATCTTTTTGCACGTAGAAATTCATTCATCAACAATCAGTTCTTTATGTTGATCATTTCTTCGCGTTTATGATTGGCAGAA
>Ga0157363_1008014_pt1 | contig 10028 bp, 4 predicted proteins | sample AttsexASBM1_FD_111477 | JGI IMG/M metagenome (GOLD analysis project Ga0157363, IMG submission 111477) | Fungus gardens microbial communities from leaf cutter ant in Ribeirão Preto, State of São Paulo, Brazil - Atta sexdens ASBM1 | ecosystem: Host-associated > Fungi > Mycelium > Unclassified ...
TCACTGGAGAACCGCAGATTTTGCACTGCGGATACTCGAAATTCTATGGATGCGATATTGTAAGTGGGAATGCAGCTTTCGCGTACATTTGCATACATTGTGTCTACAAGATTAACGAATGTATGCAAACATCATCTATAAATTATAGTGTATTATATATAAATATAAATTAAAGGTTATATTCGTTATTGGGTTCTTTTTGCACATATAACTTACATATGAATATAAAAATATCCCTGGCTCTTTTAATCTTAATATTATTTTATGTATATGAAAAAATAAATTTCAAAATTTCCTGACTTTTCCAAGTTTTCTAAATAAAAATGGAAAATTCTCCAATATAAAATATGTAAATTTTAAAACATAAATTTTAAAGTCAAGAGTTGCAGGAAAGCTAGTCTATATATTATTCAAAACAACGCAAACAAATTTTGGGTGCAAATTCAAACCAACAAAAAATTAATTAGTAAAAGTTGGAAAAAAAGTTGGAAAAAAAGAATACAGTTATGAAAAAAAACAATCAAATAAAAAATGAATAAAATATAAATTTTAATTATTTTATTAAAATCGTTTAAAGTGTGTAAGTTGAACGTATTTCATTATAAACGTCAGATATAATATTAACAAATTATATTGTAACAATTATCTGGAATAGAAGAAGTTAAAGAAATTATGAGCAAATTTCAAAATTCCAGACTTTTTTACATTTTCCCCTGACTTTTCTCGGTTTTTCCGGTTTTCCAGATCTGTAGCAACCTTGAAACCTGAAAATAATTTTGTTAAATCACGAAAATAATTATATACGACACTAGAATTGATTGTTATAATATCAAAATTTTTTGCAACATTGCTCACCACTTAAATTTCTTACATGATTATTTTATTCAATAAAATAAAATTATTTTCAGATCTGTATCTATTTACATGGATATAGAGAAGCCGTAACCTCTTATAAATCTTAAAGAAAACAAAAATAATTAAAAAGACTATACATTTACAGACTATGTTTAATGAATAGTCACAAGAAATTAATTTTGAAAAAAAAAGAACAGGAAGTAAAAGTTATAAAAATTGAAACGTACAAATTTAATTCATTTGTTAATAAATTAATTATTGCGCAACATAGAATCTGCTGCCGACTCATAATGCATAGCTTAATGTCTCATTTATATTTATTGTTAATTAAAGAGTTTTTAATTTTATTTATTTTTGTTTATTTGAAATTGTTATAAAAATTGTTTAAGAATCCTAAACGGCTAGTGTTATAAATTTAAGTTTTTTTAGTTAAAAAAATAAGCTTACAATTTTAAGAAAAATTAGTAAATTAGTAAATTAAATATGTGTGATTTTGTGATTTATTTGCCAGTAATTAATTAAAAATAATAATATAAAATAAAATGAATTCAACAGTCCACACCATTTAACTATCTTCTCTCTTTCTCGAATTCAAAAATCTGAAATCTAATTTGACCTATTCCTAAATAAAATCCTAGCTACGCCCATGTCTAGCTAAATATTTTAATGTTTCAACAAAATCATCCTTTTTGTGTCCATATATATTATTATTCAATTTTATTATTTAAGTTAAATTATTATTTAACGTCGTAACATAATTTCAAAATATAATATTGGAAACTGTTAATAATTGTTCTATTATAAAATCTTATTATCCAGTCTTATACTTTATGATCTTCTTGTAATATGTAATTCAGTTTCAAAGTGACTGAATTTTTTCTTTGTCGAAAGCGTTTCTCACTTATAGTATGAAATCACAGCGTTAAATGCAACGACGTTGGATATATGGTGGCGTAATAAAAGCGTGAGAGAGCTCGGAGTAATATGATTACGGAGAAGATTCAATTTTTACTTGCGATAAAGCCGTTCCGCGAAATGTAAAATGTACGTGACAGCGGAGCTAAAAGGATTTTGCGATTAAAAGTGGGAGGTATAACGTGTTCAAAAGGGTCAGAATAATCACTGCTTTAAAATCAAATTCGACAATTATTACTTCGACGCGATTGCCATTTTACGTGCACACAATTAGATAAGATTATTATATTAAATGTATACGATACCGTATCAATGAAATAGTTATTGCTTTTGAATTGTAATAATCGTAATGCACTGGATAATTCTGATAACACTCTCTAATTAATTGCGTGTTAGGTAATATTCTAAATTATTTCCGCTTCTTTGCATTGCAGAAGAGCGATACGAAACATGGTATTAACTAATAAAATGCATTGCTATTACACAAGATTTTCTGGGACGAGACTTCGCATTAATGCTTTTACATTCACACGTGTGCTAATAGAATGTCGGGAGCTTCTCGATAATCTCCTGGCTTTAATTGGAAAGCGATACACCGTTCTCTGTAGCACGTAATGCAAATTAAATCCAAGATTCATGTCACTTCACACAAGTTTAATCGCGAGTACTTCGACATGGATCAGTAAGTCTTCATTTACTATTTCTCCAGCTACTTAATTGTAATTCTATGTAATATTTATAATAATGACAGAGCATATATATTTAAACATAAATAAAAATAATCTTAGACATGTATTTTTTATATTAATCATTTCTATGTATTATAAATTTGCAACGCAATCTATTCAATAACGCAGCGCTTTCTAATTACTTCTTCAAAACAAAAAAATTTACATAAATTACTATATATAAATCTTTTCTTTATCCTTCGAGAAATAATGTGTGATTCTGACACCTCCCATTATTTCGAATAATAATTTATAAATTTTATTAAATAAATAAATTTTCTCCAGCAATATTATTAATATTAATATTCTTAATATTAATATTAAAAACAAACGCATTCCTGAAAGACGCACGCCTGAAAGGAAGCGATATCGCATAATCCAATAATCCATATCGAATAAAGGGGAGATATCGATTAAGGATTAAGCATATGTGCTTCATATTTCACGCCTGTCTTTGTCAATCGAATTATCGATCGATATCTTTCCGCGAGATTTTTCCGCAGTCAGACTCGCAAGTTAATCTCGTTAGCGACCAGAGGGACCTCATTTAGCACAACCCTATATTTCAAACGTGTTATCGTATCGTCTCATTCATTCATTTAGGTTTTATGAAGAGAGTTCCTCTCAGTTTGGGGAGCGCGTGCACGAACAGGCACGAGCGTGTTCACGGGTGCTAACGTTATTTCGAAAGCCGATCTGCTCCGATTGTTTAGATCGAACCTAACCAGGTCGACCAGGTCAGGCTACTTTCGTCCCGATCATCGCTTCCCTCTCACTCCCTTGATACACTTCATCCTATCATTTTCTCCCCCTCCCTCCCTCGTTCTCTTTCTTCTTGACTGTAACTCACATCAGTCGCATCCTTCGGTCCTTCCGCGTCTCTTCTTTCTACTGATCGTCTCTCCGTCTTCCCTTTCCTCTCTCCTTCGCAATGTCCATCAGCTCTTTTTGTCTTTCCACATTTCTTTTCCGTTTATTTTTTTCGTCTGCAAGCCTGGCATACCTGACCGCCGCGAGTGCAGCCGCCTTTGCAACGAAGAATGAACGCATGGACCGAGAAGAGAACGGGCCACAAAGGGAGGACAGACGAGAGACTTGTAGAGGTAGGGGACGTACTTTGGAGAGTCCGATGCAACACGGATGCAACTGCGCGAATTTTAGTGTACACTGCTGGAAGCTTTTAAAAGAGCAGTGACCAATCCCTTGAATTAAATAACATTTTGTTATTTTTAATTTCTATATGTATCAAAACATAAATCGATCCACCCTTGTGATTTAATTTTAAAGTAAATATCGTCCATATTAACGTGTGCACTCAGCAAATAATAACTAAATTTAAGTCAAATTTAATAAATCCGTATAACAAATCAAACTAAACAAGACTTCTTATAAATCAAAGGACTGAAAAGGATACGAACAGTAGGAGTCAAGAAGACGTCGCGCAAATAATATATCTATGAAGTGTGAAATTTCTTTATTCACTAAAATGCGCTTACATGTTTTGGCTCTCCTCAGAGACAACACAAATTAACATAAATAAATTGTAAATAAAAATTATCCTGTTATGGTGAGCTTCCCTATCTCGAGAATTTAAATGCCAGAATTAAATCCAAAAAGAGTGAAAGAAAAAGAAAAAAGAAAAATGAACGAAAATAAGGAAATGATGGAAATATCGGAATAGAGAATATGAAAAACTAATTTATCAAAAAACTTTAAAATTATAATTAATTATCCCGAAAATAAGGACGCTCACTTTGATCACAAATCACAAACTATCGCAAACATTATTATAAATTATTCAAAAACCGGTTCTTGATATTTTGGTCAGTCAGTATCAGACACAGTGAGTCACTTTTAACTAGTATTATTCAGGTTACAAATGGAAAAATTTAACATTAGAACGCTAATCAATTCCATGAAAATGAAAGTTGGAAAGTAATAAAAAATTACGCCAGAAAGACTCATTATTGCGTACGAACGACACAGATTGACTGACTGATTTACAACTGATTTATTTATGTTAGTTTGTGTTGTGTCTGAGGAGGGCTCAAAAGTGAGCCAAAACATGTAAGCGTGTTTTAGTGAATAAAGAAGTTTCATAGCTAAATTATTTGCGCGACATCTTCTGTACTTGACTCCTACTGTCTGTATCCTTTTCAATTCTCAAATTTAATACATTTTCTTGAAAATAAATTGTTAATTACATTGTTTTCATTAAATATATTGAATAGGATCCGTGGCAACTTATATAGCAATGATTAAAAATAACTCAAATTGGGGAACTGAAAAAGAGTTCGATATAGCTATTAAGCTATTTAATGTTTATTGAAATAATGCTAATTAAATGTTTGGTTAATATAACCGAAAATAATTTTACTTCCTTAAATATTTAGGAATAAAGTTTATTAAACATTTAATTGGCATTATTTCACTAACATTTGGCAGTTATTATCAAACTCTTTTTCGATATAAATTTGATATTATGAAATTAATAATGTATTCCTCGTTGATTGCATGTCAATTAAATCTTCCTAGGAAAAGCAAAATTAAGAATTGAATTTATACGGTTTGTTTTTGGACAACGAATGAATTGTTCAAGATGATCGAGGCAATGGCTCAGCATGAATGTTTTATGTAGAAAAATGGTTCATTCTGAATGTATGTACAACAATAGAGAACGGTGTTTTTTTACAAAATGTATTATATTTATTTATTATATTTAATATTTCTTCTGTAAATATAGAGACGTTAATATGTATATCTTGTAAATTTTCATATAATAATACCTATATGAGAGAAAATATATCTTTATAATTAAAATGAAATACGAGTCTGGTATAAAAGGATGGAAAAATATACGGACTCGCTCAAAAATATATCCTTCAAGCATAATAATTTCATTTGCATTAACATATATTCACTTATTTAAACATCCCAAGTATCGGATTAACGAAATCATAAGGTTTTGCATGCGTTATATCATAATTAAAAGCGCAAAGGATTCACTTGTGAAAATCCCAGGACATTATGTGGCCGCGTTTAATTATCCAAGAACATTTTACTAATATCACGAATGAAATATTTAATTTTCGAAATAAAATTTATCAAGTATTATATCAGTAAAATTAAATATTATAATAAAAATAACGGCTAGTAAAAAAGTAAAGTAAAAGTTATTCTTAGTCGAATGATAAACGTTGAGAGAATTATGAATGAAAATCCTCTCAAACTTTATGTCTACATCGCAATATAAATCTGCATAGCGTAAGGTTTTAAAACAAAAGACATCAAAAAGTACAATGAAAGCATCTCGAGCATTTAACGCCTCCGCTATTTCCTAATATGCAATAACAGATAAGCGCTCGCTACGAGGCAATACCAGACAGTGTTATCGAAACGACTAATCGAGATTTATATGCTCGGTTGTTCTAGAGAAAAAAAGAAATTTCCATTGTGACCAAGTAGACTAAGAGGGGAGATAAAATGATGCACGTATCGGGATAAGAAAAGACGCAAAGTTTTAATAGAATTTACGTGTTTTCGGAATTCACGTGACTTCCTGGTAAAGAGGAAGGGATTATTGAACGGAGGATTTTTTCGTGGAGCAAGAGATACTTGCAGTAAAACACACGAGAAGAAGTTTTGACATGTCGGGATACGCATGATCGATGGCCAAGAGATCGAAATGGTGAAACTTGTAACTCGAGGAAAGCCGGCGATCGTTCTCGGTTTGATTTACACGCCTGCGAGAGACCGATAAATCCCCGATAACTCTATACGGGGTGTTAAAATTCAATCGCGCTGCGAGGACAGAGACCTTTGGCGCGCCTCGATTCTCTCCTTTTTTTTCCCCCGATATGGAGAACGCGTCCGTAATAAATCAAAAGGAGACCGCGGAATCGAATTTCTGGCACGAAACGGCGTCGCTAAATAAATATAACTCACTTATCCGCGAAAATTCCTTTTTATTTTCTTCGTAAATTCGAATAGAGTGACGTTTCGAAAATTTGATGCCGATTTTTTACAGACCATAATTTATTTGGCTGGAATTTTAAAACGACATGACTTCTTGATGATATTTTTCAATGAACGATTTCATATGTAATAAAGCTTGATTTATCAAAAAACTGCCATTCTCTCTTTTTCTCTTTTTTCCTCGCGTTTGAACAAATGAAAAACGGAAGTGCGGCATTAAATAGCAACGTGCTGGTCAATCTGTGTGTATTAAAGGTAAAAATAATAACCGACGGACGACGAAGGCAGGCGCCGGCTTCTACCGCGAGACAATGGTGGCTGAAATAGCAGCAAGCCACAAAAAAATTGCCGTCTCTTCTCCTCCATTCCGCTTTTCCTTCTCTCACTTTCCTCTCACTTTTTATGGCGTCACGAAAAGAACGGTTTTGCTAAAGTAACCTAAAAATGCAGTTAAATACAGATCTGAAAATAATAATTTCACCGAATTTTCTCAAAATAATTACGTAGGAATCTCAAGTGTGGTGAACAATGTTACAAAAACTTTTGATATTCCAGCAATCAGTTTGGCGTCCTATATATAACTACTTTAATAGTCCGACCAAATTATTTTCAGATTCCGTAGATCCAGGTAAATTTTTTAGATACTTCGCCGCTCCGACCAAATTATTTTCAAATTCTCTATCCGAATAAATTTTTTAGATACTTCACTCTCAAAACTATCCTTTTCAGACATGCATCGTTTATTGAAACATTGCTGCCGCCAGATTACGAATCGCGTAAAAGCAAATCGAATTTCCAAATAAATAAAGTATTGCTTAAAACAAGAATGCCCCTTCGAGAATTTCTATTCTTAGCACTCCAATTCTTCTGTGTCTTCAACTGTCTAAGATCGGATCAATATATCCATTCGATTCGAAAAGGAGGCACCTGTTGATAACTTCGATTTTCAAGTTACAGAAAATTTAAATAACAATTATTTTAATGCAATAACAGTCGATTATTAACAAAAGATGGAATTATTTAATCATTAGATGAAAGAAATAAAATGTGAAAAATATATTCTTAGTATCGTATTATTTTAAATCATATTATTTCGAACGCAGCATTCAAAATGCTCCATTATTAATAATGCGATCGAATCAATATTTTCTTTGACTGCATATCAAATACTTTTTTTCGATCCTATCGAAAACTGCGTTTCAATAAAATGCTTGAGTTACTGATCCCCCGAAACGTCTAGCGTCACAATTAAACGCCAGATAGAGTCATATTTCCTGTTTTATTTTTTACGTCGACGAGGGTTGCCCGAAAGAGAAAGGCCGTTATCGTTAGTCGCTGACGTCGTGTTACGAGGCTTTGGGGAGCCATCCCAATTTCGTGGCGCAATCTGTTCATTTGCATTTTTGCGCCGGAATGTCCGACATTCCGTCGTACATTTCGCTCACCGTGCTCGTTTTTGCTTGCATCGAGTCGGGTGTTCTCCAGCACCGTATGCACATAACGTTCACCGAGCGAAATCGAAACGAAGAAATGCAGATCTACCACATTCGTCCACGATCAGATTATCTTCCCTCGAACAAGCGCGAGTAAATGGAAAAACGCATTTTACAATTGGTAGCGTGTTCAAAAACAATCTTATTTTATATATTTGTCTTATGCTTGTCCATGTATGGTTATAATTTAAATTTCGAATAATTGTATATCAACAACAGAAAACACAAATTCATTATGGATTCTGTTAGGAAATCGCATATGATTTTGTGTGAAATAACATTTTCAAAAATATCATTTTAAATATATAATTTTATTATTATTAAAAATGTGTAAATAACAAAATGAAGTCATTCTATTTTTGTATAAAAAAAAACAAATATTTTTAAAATATAGTTGGCGACAAAACAATAACAAAATCACAAAGCATATTACGAATATTTTCGCCTTTGTGAATTTTGATACTTGATTTTAAATAAATCTTTTTAATTTAAAAACGTCAGTACATTCCATTTATAATTATCTTCATTATTGTTATCATTTCTTCTCGTTTTTCAACCTTAGGTCTAATCTCTCTCACGATATACTCTTTGCTTCTTGCTTTGTTTTTTATTTCTTGCTTTGTATTTTTTATATTTTTACCTATTTTTTACCGTTTTATCGACAGTTGTGTTTCTTGTCTTTTCCGAATTTCGTCAATTTTTATCTCGAATTATAAAAAACAAGATAAAAGACTAAGAAAAAAGTATTAAGAGACAAGAAACACGTAGCAAAGGACATTGTAGATTAGAAATCATTATCGACAGATTCCAACGTTTAAGCCTATCGCAGCACCTGTCAGCATTAATCGAAGGGAACAGTCGTTATTAAAGTGTTTCTATCAAAATACCGGAATGCAAAGACGATGCGATGTAAAGTCGTCCAGCAAAGACATTTGTCGAATAAATTCGCACGTACGAGCGTCATTAGTCAGGAGCGATGGTCCATTCCTGTGTATTTCTTCGAGCCACCATATTACATTTACCATCGCTGCGCTGGCCTTTGCGGGAAAGCCGGAGGGAGAAACGAGAATATTAAGCACGACGGCGGCACGGCATGCAGCCGCGAGCAGGGGCGGGATTATAATTCTGAATGCAATGTTTGCATATTTGACGTTTACGACTTAAGTAATCCCGCGGATCTTTCTACGTCCTTCTATGCTTCTCTCTCTCTCTCTCTCTCTCTCTCTCTCTCTCTCTCTCTCTCTCTCTCTCTGTTTTTCAATTTTCATATTTTCTATTTTTGTATTTTATTTTCTTTTTGTCTTTATTCTTATAATTTTATTTTATGCGTTTGCTTCGAATTTTTCTTATATGTTACTCAATTGTGTGTTGCTTTTTGCGACTTGAGAAAATTCAATTCTAAAGCGCTCAATAAATAATGATATTGAGCTCTCTCTCTCTCTCTCTCTCTCTCTCTTTCTTCCTTTCTCTCTTTCTTCCTTTTCCTTTTTCTCTCCTTCCTTTTGTCGCAAATTGGACTGTTCTCTTTTTCTCTCCGTTGATCTCTCTGGATTTTAAAATCCTTGTATTTTAAGATTTTAAGATACGCAATTAAATTATACTTACGATTTTATGTTAACACATCGATCGAATATCTTTTGTTAATGTTAGCTATTAATTACATTAATACGCCATTTCAGAAATCATGCTTTTTTCAAAAAATATTTAGGAGAAATTAACGTCGCTTTAAAATTGCATTTTTTAAGAAGGTGCAGAACAATTTTTCTGTTGTTAAAGCAAATAATGATTTTTATCGTGACAGATTCTTTGGCAAAAAAAAATTTCAGCCTCAAGGCAGAAATTATCAGATGGATACACGAATACACGTTCGCGCGCATAAAAGTCGCAAAAAAGGGTGCGTCGTAAAATCGGCATGCAAATGATAGGAACGCAGAACGAATTAAGATATCTCCTTTTAGATCGCAGTTTCGGTGGTCCACAGTCTTCGTGATTGGCTTCTGAAAAAAGTTATATCTAAGTAATTAAAAGATTATGATAAAAGCGATTCGAAAAAAAAGTTGGA
>Ga0157363_1008016_pt1 | contig 10027 bp, 5 predicted proteins | sample AttsexASBM1_FD_111477 | JGI IMG/M metagenome (GOLD analysis project Ga0157363, IMG submission 111477) | Fungus gardens microbial communities from leaf cutter ant in Ribeirão Preto, State of São Paulo, Brazil - Atta sexdens ASBM1 | ecosystem: Host-associated > Fungi > Mycelium > Unclassified ...
AGGATATCTTTTCGTTAATGACGCTATTCCGATCGCGGCACGATACCTATCTGTCGTGATATGACGTCGTCAATCTGCCTTTTATAGCGCGTAAAACTTGGAATTGTTCCATCAAAATTGTACGTTGGTGTCAAGGAAGCCAAAACTTTGCGACGCCACGAGGATGTTCTTTAATGCAACGTGTTAAATTACGAGATGTTCCGCCGGCCGAAAATGACATAAATGGCCCGAGGGATATTGCTACGGCAATCGGGCAAAGATTAATTAATATGTATAACGTAAAATTACATCAGGTCGACACGTTGAAAATAGATACTATTTTCGAATTAAAGTGCATTACCGTTGATCAATATAGCAAACTATTGCATAAAATATCCGAAGTCACTCCTGAAGTCAATCTTTTTGCTTGACTATTATTAAAGTTCGAAATTTTTAGTGCTTTCCTACAGAATTAAACAAAAAAAAAAGAAAAGATTGTAATCTTATTTATCTTACTGTCTTCTCACATTGAAAGCAAAAAAACTTTTTCTGTTTAACAAAATTTATTTCTTTTACTGTGTTCTGATTTTATTCGTTTTAAAATAAATAGTTTAACATGGAAAAGAACAAAACAAATGCAACCAGAAAATGCAAAATTTAGTGAAGTACAATTATTATTTTACATAATAATTGTAAATTTTTTGTTTGTTTTTCTCTGACAATGCTTCTTTAAGAACGACGAGAATGTCTTTGCGTGCCATTAGTAATACGCGTATCGCGAGTAGGCATCTCTGGTGTAAAACATTTATGTAAATAAAGTAAATCGATTTAGAACTTTTTGAGATTACTCAATATGATAATAAAATATTTTATGAAGGTCGATTTAAATATCCTCGTGAGTTCAAATATAATGAGGCTTAATCGATGAATAATGTTGTTTTACGTTACTTTTATATTATGTATTAAATTCAAAAATATTTTAATTATAATATTTTATTAATTACTGTATAACTTCGAATGGAACAGTATCTTTCGTGCACTCTATATGAACGGATAATCACGTTTGACATAGAAATTAAACGCATCGCATCGGTGTTGCTATCTCGTAGCAAAATGTACCGCAATTACACCTCGCAAGTGTTTAATTACGAGCTTAATTTGAATGCGCTTGTGTTTATTAATCTACTTTAACTCATTGGCATATCTCGTCCCGCTATACATACGTGTAGTAAACCGGTGTTGTAAAATAAGAGGAATACAATCTCGATTTTCTCATTTGCGATTACAAATATTATAATACAAAAATCGAGAGATGTAATATTAATTGTATCCATATTAAACAGAAATTGAGATTATGTAAAAGGAGTATCGCGAGAGATAAAAGCGTAGAAATATGAAAAACAGAATATTATTTTGTATATATATATATATATATGTGCATGTGTCACGTGTATTGAATATTTTATTAAATGATTATATCATGAATTTCTTATGTAATCGATAGAATTTAGCCCGCGAGTTTAGTCTATGAAAGACTAAAGGTAGAATTCTCACGAATCGTTCACACACTTCGATGCCTTGCTTCTATTTTGAGAATTCAATGAAATATGAAAGGCTACACTTTATATTTATCGCATCTTTTTTTTTATTCTTTCGACAGTAATCTTTAAGAGTGTAGAAAGAGGAACTTTCGGGATTGTGCTAAAATTCTTGAAACATAAATCGTTAATCTTTTATGAAACGAAAGATACGCCATAAAGCCGATTGTAAAAGTTATTGAAATAGTCTACGGATATTTTGTTATCACTGATTATAATTTGCAATAGTAATAATAGTAATAATAATAATTTGCAACAGTAATAATAATAAATACATACAAATTTATAACAATAAATAGATATATTTATTATTAAAAATTATATATCGTTTTCAATATGTTTCCATTTAGGAAAAAAAATATAAGCACATTAAATACAGATAATGAAAATGTAATGTAAATGTAATGCAAATGTTCTTGTTATAGTTAATAATTCTCAAATATATTTATTTTTTTTTGTTTATTTTGATTATTTTATTATTATTTTTGTTTATTTTTTAGCTTATGTTTCTTTTATATCTAACGCAATACCTTATTTTAATCATCTTACTGGCTGACTTACTGGCTTGAAGAGCAATTCTGTTGATGTCTTGCCATTTATTATGTATAAATTTTATGCATTACAATAAAGTGAATATAGATATGAATCTTTTATTTGGTAACACAAATTAAGTATCGTTATATTTTTATTATTTTCTGAATATTGAGAAAGATATTATAAAATGACGTTTGTATTGACTTATGTCGCTAAATGGAAAGCCCAATATATTGATTTGGATATTGGCAGCTTCAGCTTAATGCATTACTGTAAATTCTTGCACACAATGCAAAATGTAAATATGATCTCCGCCATCCCTGGAGAAAAACTGGAACATTCATTTTCCTCCGTAATGATCCGCATTTATTTACATCCTTTGTATATTCATAAACATGTCCAGGGTTCGCAACACATCTACCAATCAGCACATTTTGTTCCTTGTGTCAATTAACGATAACGAACGCGACGATTCGCAAATCGTCGCCGACAGTTGTTAATATCCGCAGTCATAGAACTCGAGAAGATTTTTATTTCATTCGTTCGAAGTTTACATAAATTAGAATATTTCGTGGTATATTTAAAATTCAAATCTTAATTCCGCGTATGATCACATCGTGTAATTCCGAAATGTAAATTAGACAATGTGGATTAGCCAATCCACTTATGGCGGACAGATTAGTCTAAACTCGAGATCAATCCTATGGATACTCTCATATGTCATTATAAAGCCGCAACGTCGTGCTGGATATCAGAATGCATTACTGTCACTAGTTATCGCGTCCAGCCAGATTTATTTCAAATGAAGCTAAACACCGTTATCCATCAACCAACATTAACCCGAAGTAAATAACTGCAGCGCAAATCTACTCAGAAATATGTATCCAGAACGGAATAATATGTAGCTTATAATTGACAGCCAGACACTGTGACTAATTTACAGGATATTCTACGTCCAGAAATAGATTAAACTTGTATAGGTGCGCTCCCTTCAGCGACAGGATAACTTTTTTTCCTACGACGTTCACGAACCATTCGAGCAACGGAACGGAAGAGTCGAAATGAGCTGGCATTGTTACCACGCACTGCGCAGACATGGCTGGCTGCATCTACATTTTTGTGGCATTAAATGCAGAAAAAGTTTACTTCCCTTTCCCCTTCATAGTTCATACTGCATGTATGATCAAAACCCTCGAATCGTCGGCGAGTGGCTAGGGGAGCTCGAACAACGAGAAGGCAGTTCGATATTTCTATGTACGCGCGCGAAATATTTGAGCGGATATTCGAATTTTATCCTCACACTACTTTCGTCGTCCACTCGTTCATGCGAAAGCCCCTTGCTTTCTCCCTTCCTCTTTCGTTTTCAGTCGCGTCGCGACGTTGTCCTCGGCGGATTAACGTAGGCCGAGATAAAATCGCGACGTATGGTATTATCGTCCGCGCAATCGAGAACAATACGAAAAGAGTTCACGAGGCGTAACGTGCCGAGGGTACTCGCTCGTTGCCACGCTCCCGATACGCGAGGAAGGAATTATTGAAATTCCGCCGTTAGAATCGATATTTCGCGTCCATTATTTCCCACACGAATCGGTCCTGTCCAGCGTATTCTTCAGCGCATATAATCGGGGTCTCAGGTTTCCGAGGATTATATCGAGCTTTGTAACAATAATGCCCGCTGGAGCTGCTCTCCCTTGATGAAAAACTTCATTCTCAAATGAATGCGGGGACATCGTACGATACGCGACAAGTATTTAATTTTTGATAAAAGGTAAATTTACTATACATTTTACTATATTATTACGTAAAAATTCATACTGATAGATTTACTACCCTTTACGTTACGTAAACTCTCATGGAAATTTCCATCGCGTGATTCAGGTAATGTGGAAATAATTGTCTCTATTATGAATTCAAACGGCGAGCAAACGAGCTCGCGTTTTTTCTCATTTTTGTTGAGTTCGGGATCGTCACGATATTATCGAATCTCCTATAACACGCTTAAATGAGAAAATAATGGTCAGCGCAGGACTGAGATATTTTAGCGCCGTTGTAATCCCACACCACTATGGAACTATCGTGTCGAGAGTGTCACATTGAACAGGAAAAATATGAAGAGGGACGTAAATAAAAAAGCATGGTAACACAGTGTATTTCATATCTAAAGTCATTCGACAACATACATTGCGACGCGCGCAATTCGAATAAAAAAAAATGATGTCATTGCTGACCACTGAAAAAAGCAAGCTGGTTGTCGATGCTGTCACCGATCTATTCCCGGAATTTTGCGAACAAAAAAACATGCATCAATATGTACTCTCTCTCTCTCTCTCTCTCTCTCCCCCCCCCTCGTTCTCGAAACAGAATAATCCGACAACTACATGGGAAAGCATAGTGCGAGTTACGGGAAACACTCCGGCATAATTTCATCAACGACTAACAATCGTGTTCCGATGTTGCGCTGTATTTAGAGCATCGCGATTAACACTGTATAAACGCAATACAATGCTACGTTAGTTCTGTATCGTGACACATATCGAGTAAACGAACCTTCGACGTAGAATAATATCTGCCGTTACGGTACATACGTATCTTCCCGCGAGCGTGCATAACCGGCGGTAACTGCACTTCGCCTGGCACTAACTGCTGCGCACGTGGCGGATTCCGACGATTTTCCGTAATATCCGCGGAACTAGGTTACAGGACAAGCTCGATTTTACCAGCATACTAGCGCATAATTGTGCTGCATACTAGTGTCCGAAATGATCCCGAGGCCACGTACGATGGGAAATGCTTTAGCTAGGCCGGAAATGAGAGACAGACTCCGAAGCTATATTATTCTCGGAGATAAGAGATACACGTTAATGTTTTGCAAAGCTAATGCATGTAGATCAAGTCATTGATGACAGAAGCATGATGCTTATGGCATATTTAGATTTCTGTGGAAAATGTATATATAACAAAAACGTGATGCGCAATAAATCTTCCATGCGACATGTAAAACGTGTACATCAATATATTTACAGAATTTGGATATTAATATTTATTTATTTATTTATTGCTATTACTTTAAACGACGCAAAAGACGTTTAAATATCGCACTACTCTGCGACAGCAAATATAATAGAAAAAGATATCGATTTTCAGAAAGCAACATTAAACATTATTATCCGTGTGGATATAGACTACGTATGACATAAGAGGCCTGTCGCGGATAATACCACTATTGTAAACTAGACCTATCCATCATTTTTACGACACCGTTTATTCTTCCGTTTGCAAAAAAGTCAAGACCGGTTCACAAACGTGACAGCGATCTCAAGTGTACGTACAGAGGAAAGCTTTTCCAACATAGTTAATGACACCCATGAAAGTCACTGTGAAGATGTCATTTTACACTATATGTAGGAGAACACAACAAAAGGAAAGAAGAAAGCTACATAGAGCCAAGAAAGGTTCATATTTCAATACGATAAAACTAGGATAATCATTATTTTTTAGCTTAAAAGTACGAAAAAAAAAAGTGAAAAGTACAAAAATATAATACATCATCTACAAACTATGAAATAACACTGATTGCCGATATTAACTTCGGCAACACAATTTTTTTATCTACAAAGTAGACATGCGTCCAACATTGATTATGTTCAGTAGAAAGAATAGTTTTGTAACTATTGTAAAATTCTTTAATATGATTAATGAGAGTATATATATATATATATATCACAGTCAAAGTGTTAACTCATAAATGTATAAACTAATATTAAATTTAATTCTGCTGCAGTTAATGTATACATTGACTAATAAGTGTATATATTTACTATGTACTAGTTAACACTTTATGACATACATAATAGTTGCAAAGCTGCTCTTTCTGTTGAACGCAATCATTGACTTGACATGCGCTTTCTGACATGCTAATAGATATTTAATACACAACAAACGTTGCATAATTACATAAATGAAAAGCGCATGCACCGAGAATGCGGTAGTAGTGGCGGCAGACCTGCGCCCAGAAACGAAGCATGCTGTGTAACGGTCGTATTTGCATTATGCACGTGTAGTGCCGCGAATGCGAACATCGTGATCGTTTTATCGCCGATTGATAGAAACGTATGCAGTTTTTCTAGACACCTATTCAATTATTATCTAATATTACTGTATTTTCATTAGTTGTGCCAATATTGAATAGGAAATGGACAAGAATTTGATTTTATTCTGTCCATTTCATAAGCAGTTGGTTTGCTTATTAAGCAATTTAATATCCATTATTTGTTGTGTTACTGTTCAGTAAATAGATTCAGATTTTACGCAACTTTTGTATGCGGCAACTGCAAACAAAATATTACATCCTGATTGGGATCGTAAATAGTTTTCCTTCTCAGTTACTAGACAGAAGTTGGTGTAACTTTTTAATAATTGCTCAAAAAATGGATGAAATTTCTACCAGGGTATGTATTCTGCTTTAGCATTTGTTAAGAAGCTTGTGTGTATTACCAAGCAGATCTAGCAAGCAACATACAGCACCGTGGATCGTCGATAGCCTTGAGATTATACAAACCGCGTGAAAAAAAGAAAAATTGGCACGCGCGTTATTATCTCAGAAGAGCGTCATTTCGTTGCGCGACCTCGACGCCGCGCCTCAATCACGTTCCTTTGAAATGAAACGATGTCGCCGATCCACATTCGCATTTCGTTTCAGAATTGGCGTTGTTTCAAGTCCTTTTTCGCAGATATTTTCTCGAATTATTTTGCATACGTTGAATAAAACCTCTTGCATCTCAATCGGAGAATATTGGTCGACCAATGGATGAGATTCTATCGCCGATACTCCTTTGAACAATATGTGAAACGGAACGTCCGTCGCGAAAGCTCGAAGACTTGCGAACATAATTCCGATACGAATTTTCATAAACGCAGATAGAAGCGTTTCACTTTATTGAAGGGTTCCTTCACTTAAGAGATTAATTACATTGTACTGCGTAAACTTGTAATGCAAGCGTGATTATATACATAAATGAAAATATACATATAATGTTGCGCTTGCATGGATGCTCTAGTTTCCGATATAACTGCTAATGAAATGGATTGTGCGGCATCGATGGCTGAATCGTGTGTGGATTAAATAGCCGTACAACTGTGCCTTTCGCTGCAAATGATTCGTTTACATGGCGCGGAATAGGTACATGATATGGTAAGTGGGTTAAAGCTATAGAAACAGGTGCGTTGGGATTGCAGTCGATCGTGTGTGACGATGCGCCGCAATTGCCATGCTTCTCGAATCGTAATTCGATAATATCGCCAAACCGACAATACGCATAATATAATTAACGTATACATATTAAAATGCAATCACGATATATTCATTTTCCACAGTATTTCGTAGAGTCAAGTAATATATTGAATTACTTTTATAAAGCTCGACATTTATTTTTCTCTCTATGCCGATCAATAACTTTATAAAATAACAAAAAAAGTTAATCAAGCAAATTTGTGTTTTAAAATTATACATTAAACTTCGTAAACAGGATTGTCACAAATTCCTCATCCTACAATTCTATAATTTTTCCCTAATTTCCAAAATTTCTCTGATATTTTCAAAAATATTTTGAAATTTTTTGTATTTTTGTTCTGACTTAAAAGCTGTTAACTATTTTGTTGAAAGTTTAACATAGGTAGTAATGAAAATTACTGTCAATGTTAACACTACTTGCATTTAATTGTTAAGTTGATAATATTCCAAAACTGTGTAAATGTGATAGTATTAAAGCCAAGCCTTGTTTAAAGCCAAGTATTTTTACCTTCCAGAAAATTTTGTTAAAATTCCTTGCTTCTTCTCTAATTTCCCTAACATTTCTCTTCTTTCTCTGATTTCCAGTTTTATGGCAATCCTGATAAGAATGGAATAAGATAAAAAAAAAAAATAAATTTGTTTTAAATCGAGTAATTAATTGCCATCAAGTATAAGCTCACATGACGTCTAATTTACTTGTGTTCGCGCTAAATAAATATTTGTCTGAATGCAACGGGGATGCACGTCGTAACGATAAATAAAGTAGTAATAGTAATTTATCGCATCAGCCATAGCGCACGCTGTTTTATCGGCGCCTATGTACGCCATTTACTGACGATCTTACCACATGGTTATAGGTGTTCACAGGTGCTGGAAAATATGATACTAATAAAAATAATGGGGAACGATATTACGGCGACGCAAGGGATGGCGGAATGGCTCCTGCAAGTCGCACGACCGCTTGCCACATGAAACTAAGCCAAGATAATACACCGCGAAATTTTCATCGGGCCAGCGCTTATTAAAATTGAAGAAAAATGTGAATATCAGCTCTCTCAATATATTTTTCTCTTTGACCTGATTTCTTAATATTAAAAACATTATCGTAATCTATATACACGGTTATCGGTTTATAGATTTTTATAAGTATTCCGTACTGGATTTCATACTTCGTTAATTTTTCCACGCTTAGTTTCCGGTCTTCTTTCTCTTTTCAATAATAAAATAATAAAATCAATGTGAATCAAGAAATAATCGTGAGAGAGGAAATCGGTATTATTTTAAAACCTGTGGATATCTCTAAATAAAAAAGCGTTGATGTTCTCACACCTACAAATCACCTTCATTCATAATCCAATGCGACCTTGCAAGTAAATTTATATCGTAATTTATTATACATCGTGTCACATTGATTTACAGTGTCTCCGCGTGGTCGTAGCTGCTTCCTGTAGCTTCGTTAATTATTAAGAAACTTTTGGTAACATGGAATAGCTCGATCAGTTTAATCCAAGAATAAGTTATCATATTCAATATTCTTAACGCTTTAGAAAACGTGGGCTTTAATGTTGAGTTATAAGTACTGCTTAAATTATTTCGGTAAACGTGAATTTGAGATATATAAATTTAATTGAACAAATATTGATCAAAATGGATATATTTTGCTCTGAAATCTATTTCAGAAATATCAACTTCTTCATGAAATAAAAATCGTACAACGTAAATCGAATCCTCGTCAATAAACTATGCGCATATGAAAGTTGTATTACAACATTCTATTTTTATTGTAAAACATTTTTATTTACTTTATTTCGTTATAAATTTCATTACAATTCACAGATTAATTACGAAGATTTAGAAGAAATAAATATTTCATTTACAAAATAACTAATCTCTGCACAATGTAATTTTATATAAACCATTTCAAATATTGAATACTTCAATAAAAATTAATTTTTTTGTCAATTTATTATACATTCCATAGATTTCCATTAGAATACAGAAAAATATAAAAAAATTTCTTCTTATTGAAATTCTGATTCAGGTTTTAAATCGCCAATAAATTTTTTGTATTTCTTTAAATGTGATCTACAATAAAATAATCCGCAATTTTTTCATAACTTTTTCGTTACTTTGAAAATATGTGTAATCCTTAAAATATCCGCAGGAAATCAAATCCAGTGCAGTGTTGCGTTTTTGCGTAACGTAATTTCCGTAACGTAATCACAAGAATACGTGCAAAAGTAAAAGTTAAGTTGAATGTCAGCCTCTTTCAGAGCGCGCTTTGTTTTCGTTATAATCATAAAATTGTCTGAAAGCGCTTGTGGTCGCCCTTCTCTTTACTACGAGCCATCACGAGTTCTGTAGAGGGGCTGTGGGAACGATACGGTGGCACGAATAACTTGAAAAAAAAAATCATATCGCCAACCGAGCGGAAGTCATCATGGAGGGCGTTGCATTCAAGATTTCCGCGGATAGCCACGTTCGCCACGCGGCGGATACGATTACGCAACGCTCCAGGCAGCGCTTATGCGGACCCATCCGCGCATATATCAGGCATTGTGCATAGCTGCCCTCACCTCGGTTATCTTAATTACATCTGTAATGCATACCGCGATGCCGTACGGCA
>Ga0157363_1008017_pt1 | contig 10027 bp, 3 predicted proteins | sample AttsexASBM1_FD_111477 | JGI IMG/M metagenome (GOLD analysis project Ga0157363, IMG submission 111477) | Fungus gardens microbial communities from leaf cutter ant in Ribeirão Preto, State of São Paulo, Brazil - Atta sexdens ASBM1 | ecosystem: Host-associated > Fungi > Mycelium > Unclassified ...
ATGCAATTTTGTAAAATATAAGAACAAGAAGAGAGAGAGTAATAATATTTTTTATATGTTACAGAATATCAGGGAACAAATGGCGGCATCTCTGGAACGAATGAAAGAGTTAGAGGAACAGGTCAAGGCGATTCCCATGCTGCAGGTGAGTTCTCACAAATTTCCTATTCTCCCACCTACGCTTTCGTAACGTTCATCGCCCGGCATGTAATTTGCACCCAGACAAGCTCTTCCGTTTCTAGCGAAACGTTCGTATGTAAGATTCTCGCTGCTTTATCATAATCTCGTTGTTCTTATTATTATGACGACTTCTCGTTGTATTCAGTGCATAAACTATGCGAAAATATGAAGTTCTCACATATTTAAAAAAAAATGTTTCATGAATTTATATTTATACTCATATTTATACTGTATAATAATTACTACCAATTGTAATAAACTTGACGTAAAAAATAATAAAATTAAAGAAGATAAAGATTTTTAGTATTTTATTTTTAATCAATTTTGTATTAATTTCATTTTATTTAATATAAAAAATGCAGAATATTCTATTTCCTTATTCTATTTATTTCCTTATTCTATTCATTGATACCTAATCTAAAAATATAATTACATAGAATTTATTCTATTGCTGTAATTTATGTAGTATTCTTTCAATTGATGTAATATTTCTATTACTTCCGCATGTACTAAAAATCATGTTTTCTCACGCGTCGCAATTTTATCAGTCTCTATAAAAAAAAAACTACATTATTGCTAAGCTTATCTAATACTATACACGTAATCTCTTTCTTTTCCTCTCGCAGGTGCAAGTCTCGGTATTGAAAGAGGAGAAGCGTAATCTTCTACGGCAAGTGGACGAGCTGAGTAAAACGAATTCCTACAATGACACCCTACACAGGCATCGCAGCCAGTCGTTTTCAGAACAATGTACTCCCCTACGAAACCTGAAGAACTCTGAAAGCGTATCTACCAGGGACATGGGAACCATGTGTGGCGTGATGACAAGGGATGTCGGGGTATCGTACCAACCGGTAAGAATTGTATTCTTATTTAAACATCGTGCAAACTACTTATTTATTTAAATAGCTTTCTAAAAGATATCTACAAAAAATTTGAAATTCTAAATATTTGTTATTAAAATTATTTAATTAAATATTTTAGAATTTATATTATATTTTTTGTTGCTATTTTAATATGTTAATTTATTTTAACTTTAATGGCTTTATTGAACTTTACTATATATTTTTAGAATATTCTTTTGTCTAATTTTATGAACTTAATTGATTTATTTTTAATGTAATGTAAATGATTTATTTTTAATTCTATAAAATAAATAATGTAATTCTATAAAATAAACTATAATAAATAAGGAATTGATCAAATTAGGATTAAAGATAATCAATATTATATATTAAAATTAATTTAAACGAACTTCTATACTATTTGATGTAATTTTTTTACATATTTAGTTTCTTTTTTAAGTTAGAATCTTTCATTAAATTATTTATATATATCCTGAAATGAGCATCGATTGCTTCTCTAATCTCTAATTAGAAGTGAAAATCGGAATTTAATGGCGATATATTATTTCGCCGTGTCATTTTCTTACATCGTCAAGCTTCCGCGCGCGTGTATATATTTCGCGTAAATATTTGAAAATAGATACGTCGAGATTGAAGACTATAAAAATATTAATTACAACATGTATCCGCTCTTTAATACTATGCTGCGTTTCTTTCTGAAACTTCCCAGATATGTCATCGGCAATATAATCTGCTCGGTATGCAATGGTTCGTAATATTTAAAGCGATTAACAATGTATATTCAAAATCAATATTACGCTATTTTATGTAAAATTGTATAGCAATTATGTCGAAACTAATTAGTAGTGTTTAAAAGGAGATATAATTCTGAACAAAAATGTACTTTAATAACTTATATTCAAATTTATCAAAACTCATTGCATTGAGTTAACAATTATTCGCGTACAGGTTCGAACGAGAGACGTCGGTATGATAACAAGCACACCGATCAAACCATCGCTACAAGAGAGTCATTTGCGAATCGAGGAGATTATACCCGAGATCCAAGATCAGAGTACTGTATTGGTCGACGAAACATCGTCAAACCTCTCGAACCTTTGCAATTCCCAGTCTCGCAGCTGGAAATCGAGTTTGACCCGCAGTCAACTGATGCTGGAGGAGGTCTTGCCGGAAGTACGAAAAAAACAATTAACGAGAACTCCACTTCAAGTGGAATCGATACTGCCTAACGAGAACAATGTGATTAATCGCAAAATCATAAAGAAAACACGAGACTTCGGTATTAATACGGAAAACAAATCCAGGAGTCTTGAATACAGTCACTTCCTAATTGAGGATATTGCACCGGAAGTGAAGAAGGAAATAAAAAAACATTCTTACGGCACAACAACAAGATTAAGTATGAAGGATCTTCTAACGAAAGAAGATGCTGAATTGCTTGTGGAACATGCTTTAAGGAATTACAAGAACAATTTAATGAAAGATACTTCCTCCAGGAGCGTTCAATGCAGTCCAGAAACGCCCAAAGTCGCTGAGAAGCGGGATCGGTCGGTTCAAGTGACAGAACAGTTTAAAATGCGCTCACATGTGAGCGTAACTGCTAAGCCGATGACATCGGAAGTCGGGATTGAAGTCAAACTCGGTTCTTGCATTAGAAGCATAGGCGTTGGACCAGATCCAGTGCAGCCGCCTGTGTCGTTGAACTGGATAAATTTGAGGAGTCATTCATTCAACTATGGTGACACGCGAATGAAGACAAAAGCGAGCAAGTCGGTAGCGGTGATGGTGGAGGATTTGGTAAAAACCATCGCTCGCGGCACCGATACTTCCGGTCTCACGCCAAAGTGCCGAGATTTTGGTACTTCGACGATGAAGAAGACGTTGGTCGACGTATCGGTCGGTGATTCTGTGAGGCCGCACATCTCGATCTCTTGCGCGGCGAATTATTGCGATAATTGCAAGGAGACAATCAAAAGTTTGGCGAAGCAAATAGCAAACAATGCAGAGAACAGCTTGAATCATCAGAACAGCAATATGGTATCCAGGATCCCGAGGCCGTCTCATATTCCTCTGAACACCAGTGATTATAGAAGACAATTCAAACGCCAGGACACTTACACAAAAATATCAGCCGCCGGTGTGATTAGATACGACGCGGACAATAAAGAGCAGTACGACAGTAGCAATCGGTTAGTCATTTGGAATTACTCTTTATTTTATCTTATCTTTTACGAGAGATTGGAGAATTAACAAAGATTTAAGGATTACAACTCTATATCTTTATTAATTCTCCAGAAAACAAATTAATCGTATCTAAATTAAATTCTGCAAAAAACGATGAATTAGGAAGAATAAATTATTTTAATAATATATTTAATTTAATAATAAATCGTTTATTGTTAAATATATATTATTTTATTCCATAAAGCTTTATTCATTGGAGAAAATTACAAATTGTAGATAATTATTCTTTTAAATTATGTCAAGTTTAAATTTATTGTATAATTTTAAATTTTATACTTTTTATCAAAGAATAGATCAAAGTATTCACTCCTTCAGAACTCGATCTACCCTTCCCGCTCGACTACGCTCCACGCCATCTGTTATTTCCGTGGTCGAAGGTCGCTTGCAAGGGGGTTGTTTCGCGTAAAAGAGGGTGGGAAAAGGATAGCACGAAGCCAATTACAGAGCCGCGTATGACGTACTTCGTGTCTGCCAAGCGTGCCGAGATAGTTTGTTGTTGTTTTTGAGTCCATAGTTGCGCGCATGTCGAATGCGTCATCGAGTGCTCTTCCTGGCACAACAATCACATAAATACCGCGACGGAAGTGTCGAAGCGTCAGATATTGGTGCGCGTCCCACGTTGTACTGACGGTTTTGCAATGGTGAACGAATAAGTATCTTCGATCTGGACAGATCGATGCAACAGCAAACCACCTCTCGTTTATTTAGCGATTTTGAAATCTCCGATATCTCGCCTTGTTCGGCCACGGAAGGGTAACTTTCCCCTCCTTCCACTATCTTACTTCTATTTATAGCATCATACTTATTGTCATTAATTTCATCAGTATTGTGTTTTGAATTTTTAATATTTTAATATTAATAACTTAACGATACTTTTATAATATTTTATAAATCTTTTTTATTTAAGATTTGAAATTCAACCTTTTCGATTTGCCAATTAGATCATATTAATTTTATTGAATTAAATTTTGCAGCTTTCCTTACATATACAAAGAAATAATAATTAATTAGATAAGTTTTATATGTATATAAATATTATATGTGTGTATCTATCAAGTATTTTTAAACAGATATTTAAAAAAATGTTCTTGGCTCTCGCAGTATTCAACAACTGCAATCCGAGAAAACCAAGGATGAGAAGATTGTGTCAGAAGAGATGTGTAACGTGGAGAAGGAGACAGATAACGAGGAGAAATCGGAGCTACCAGAATCAGCTTTGTTTCAACCAATTCAAGATAAGCCTAGGAAAAAGGTTGAGCCCTCGAAGGAGATGCAGGCCGCCATGAAGGTGCTCAACGACAGTATCAAGAAATCACCTAGCAGAAATATCTCTCATCAGCTTAAAAATGCTACCAATATTATACAACAAGAATGGTTCAAAATATCCAGCACATCTAGCGCGAATCCGTTAGATGTCGAGGATTATTTGGACCGTTTTGAGGAATGCTCCAGCACTCTGCTGGAGTACATTGTCAATGTGACGGACACCAGTGGAAATACAGCGATGCACTATGCGGTCTCTCATGGCAATTTCGACGTGGTGTCTATATTATTAGATTCGAAAGTCTGCGATATTAATAAGGCGAACGTGGCTGGTTACACGGCTGTGATGTTAGCTGCTCTGGCAGAAGTCAGAAATTCCACGCACGCCTCGGTAGCGAATAGATTGTTCCAGCTTGCTGACGTCAACATCCGAGCAAAATTGGTAAGCTCAGCTACATTATAATAAATATAATAGAAGCATTATATGAAAATAATAAGGAAAATTTTCTTCCACTCTTTCTAAAATATATTTATAATTCTCTAATTTTTTTCTGTGCAAACAGCATGGACAAACTGCACTGATGTTGGCAGTATCACACGGACGTAAGGATATGACGCAACTGCTCCTAGATGCTGGAGCAGCAGTTAATATCCAGGATGAAGACGGTAGCACCGCGCTAATGTGCGCAGCGGAACACGGCCACACTGAGATCGTGAGATTGCTCCTTGCACATCCGGACTGCGATCCATCTATAGTCGACGTAGATGGCAGTTCGGCCCTGAAGATCGCCTTGGAGGCGGGTAATCGGGATATCGGAGTGCTACTTTATGCTCATGAGCACGTTAATCGGGGCATTAGCCCATATTCTACTCTGAGACGAAGCAGAAGAGGTTCCAAGCCGACAACACCCACTGGACCGTCTCCATCGGCTCCAGCTAGCCCGGCGCCATCACGACGTATTCACTCGTCCAGCGTTTCTCTGAACACATCGAAATATTCCAAATAATTCCGATAGCAGATCCTTTATGTACGATTTTCTAATTCATCCATCATAATTTTTCTTTTCGCACATTATTTAAAACGTATAGTAATTGGCAAGCGCGAGTCACAGTATAACTGGAACTTTATATTTAAGTATAACTCTTCTTTTATACAGTCTGTTTTATATTTTCCTATAAGTTATGGTTATATTTATAATGTGTATTGTTATATACATCATAACTGAAAACATACGACGATACATTGAAGTCCTCTTGCCTAACGATCGGTTTCTTTCGATAGAACTGTATTGTATAATTTAGGAAATCAAGAACAATGCTCAACACTGTATATATCTATTCAGGGTAACGTTGGAAAAATCTTGTAGTTTAGTTTGTAGCAGTAATCTTTAATAATAGTCCAGTATAGGTGCTGTCAGACATTTTGACGAATCTTTCATAAATCCTTCGTAAATTTTATACGATTTTGATTGTATAGCACATCCTTGAGGAATACAATTTTTCTCTTAGACAGGGTGTGGAAGTACAAAATAATTAATATCCGATAATGACGATACAATCCACAGCAAAGAAAATTGGTCAACTTTTTGTTTTTTTTTTTCTTTTTGACTCTGTGGCATTGAACATTCCAAAAAGAACAATCGTCGATCCGAATTTCTTACGGTAGAAATTTATACAATATTTAATACATCCAAATTTCAGGCCTAATCTCAAATTACTCCTTGGGATCAAATCATGGGTCAATATCGTGTGCATATTTATGTACATTATTTATGTACACACGATATATAGATACACTGATATGCGTAGAGAAACATTACGTAGTGATATATGTAATAAATGTATAATGTTATAACAGTGTGAGAATTTTACGATTTAATAATTGACGGCGTTTTCATGCGCGAGCGACATCAAACGTACTTATCACTGTTCTACGTTGAGATAAAGATGTTAGATAGTGAAAATTGTATAAAAGCAGTATATCTAGTTGTAAAACGTATCGAAAGACTTACGAAGAAAATTATGTTTTTGAACTTGTTAACAATTTTCATATCGAGAATTTTATACATGATCATATCGAGACGTTAATAACATGTTTATTTAACCGAATGAATCGTCAATATGAGCATTGAGAATAATAGCGTTCCATTTATGTAAAAGAAGAATAAATACATTGTGAACGTTTTTCTTATAAGGTTGTGAATAGAGTTATAATTAAATTATTTAAGTTCGAGAGAGATCAAAGATCCATAGTTAAACATTATCGTAAGTGTTTCTCCATCTCCGAGAGTAATTCTATGGCGATTGTTGGCGTGAGATATAATTGTCTGTATATCAAACGTATAGACAATGAATGAAACATCTTGATACTGTAGGAATTTATAGAAAGTAGAAAAGTACTCCTTTATTGTTTGTGCCTTTATATTTAATATATAATACTATTAATAATTCTGAAACACGATTCTTTAAATATCCTTTGTCTATAATCAATCTAATATGTATTTTATAAGGAAAAAATATTTCTTAACAGAATAACAATTTTCTCAAAAGTAATATAAAGAATATTTAAGACATATAAGAGTCAAATATAAAAATTTTTTAAAACATTAAAATTCCAACGAAAAATATACTCTGTAATTAATTAAAAAAAAATCAAATATAAAATTATATTTCATATAAATGTTTCATAAATATATTACGTGTTATATTGCACATTTTGAACTTATACAATGTTTTTAAACATCGAAAAATAAAAAAAAAAATCTTAATCTCCAAAAAAATATGGAGGACTTCCACAAGGCATACATACTGTCATCATAAACAAAATCTGACTTTGCAATACCAAAACTATTTTCACATCTATTATTATTCTTCAATCAGTGTTATAGTTACATATATTTTTACCTCGAGAGTATTTTAAATATACTTATATATAATTTTAATTTTATATATTATTAATTTTATATCATGACCAACTTATTTCTACATTGACCATGATATCGTTAATTTATTTTTTGACTATTACACTTTCTTATTATAAACGATCATACTGATATTTAATATAAATTGATGAACATCTTCTCGACATGCGACAGGCGAAACATAACTATATAGCTAGTTTGGTGAGTTTTTTCTATCAGAGAAACGTATTTGTTTGTTTTTCATCATTGTAGAATCCATTTAATTTATTTCTAATTTGACTTTTTATCAGAACATTGGCAAATTTTAAATAACCAGTCTAAACCGTTATTACCAAGAAATGTTTTAGAGACGAAAATTGCTTGCAAGCGATTAGACCACCAATTGTTTAAAATTTGCTAATGTTCTAGTAAAAAGTTAAATTAGAAATAAATTAAATGAATTGTACGATGATGAAAAACAAATAAATACGTCTCTGATAAAAAAAATTACCTGAACTGACCATAGTTATGTTTCGCATGTCGAGAAGATACAAGTAAAATAGCGATATCACGATCAATATAGAAATAAGTTGATCATGATACAAAATTAATAATATATAAAATTAAAATCATATATAAGTAAGGGCTCGGTTGAAATAACCGGTACAATTTATTTAAAACAAAAAATAAAAAATAGTTTCAAAAACTTATTTAAAATATAAAATTGTAAGAGTCGGTAAAGTAATTGATACGACTTATTTGAAATAAAAAATATAAATAGCTTCTAAGAACTTATTTAAAATATTAATAAGTTAATAAGAAATAGGTCACAAGAAATTATTTAAAATATAAGATAAGAAATATGTACTTTAAATAAACGTTTCAAATAGTAAATACAAACAGTAAGAAATATTAAATAAGAAATAGTCAGAAGAAGTTAGTTAAAATAATAAATAGTAACGTTTTAATTTTTTCTTTATTTAAAATATACGTTTTAAATAAATTTATTTGAAATAAGACTGAGTCCTGTATAAGTATATTTAAGATACGTCTCAAGATAAAAATATATGTAATATATGTATTGTCACGATAGACAAACGCTGACTAAAGAATAATAATAGATTGAAAATAGTCTTGGTATTGTAAAGTCAGATTTTGTTTATGTTTGATATGTATATGTTTCATAGAGACACTATCTAATCGGCCGTCCTTCCGTTTTCTTGGCAATAGATACTCTTGATGGTTTGCCAGACCACTGAAGAAGAATTACGTGAAAAATTTCTTGAATCTGCCAGGAATGGAATCAGAGTTCTCTAACATGATAGACTCGCATGTTGTCCACCATGCTATGCTCGTGCTCTTTAATATATTTATGAATAAATTGCTAAAAATGAAATATAATGATAAATGTCGCAACAAAAAATATAAAGACCACTAAGGATCATTTAAAATATATTCCCAGATAATATTTATGTTGCATAAGATATCTTTTAGACATCTTTTAGACATAAAACGTTTAAAAAATATCTTTTAGATATGCAGCATAAATTTTATCTGGGTTCTATCAACTACATTATAAATCGAATTACGTTAACAATTCACTTGGCAAGACTTAGTAGAGTTTTAAATAGACGCATATGTCAAATTCTATTATTAAAATTACTTATTGGACAAAATTCATGAAAACAAAAAAATTGTTTTTTTAAATATTTGCTTATCATTAGATAAATCGTAATATTACAAACTTGATAAATTTAAAGTAATGATATTAGAGTCAGATATTTTTTTTCAATTTTATTCCGAAGAAGGCTCAAAATTAAATGAGCCGAAACATATATGTATATTGTACATATAAAAATTTTAAATACATCGTTTTACTTTGCGCATCGATTTCTGCGCTCGACTTCTAAGTGCTCTTTTTTACTCAATTTTTAAAGCTATATTTACAGATAAGAATAGAAAGATCTTTCTATAGGAATATATACTTATATATATAGATTTCATTATATATAAAAATTAAAGATTATAATAATACTTGGATTTTACATTTTAATTTAATAGAATTTTACTTGTATAATTGCTTACAGAGAAAAAGCTGCCGTTATTTATTATTGATTTATTATTTATACTTTAGATAGAATTTTCTGTGTATTTTTATAAGTATAATACGAAAACCATCCTGTTATGAGAATATCAATCTATTAAAAGTACCTTTTTTAAATTTGCAAAATCAGTTATAAATCTAGCTTATATTGATATTTAATTGCTAAAACCGTTTTCGATTAAACGCAATAATTTTTGTAGAACAAACTTTTTCTTCTTTTACAGACTCGAAAATCTTTTTCCAAGATTAAAGTATACACATTAATACGTGAAGTGGAGTTTATGCCAAATATAAAACAAAATTGTTTTAATTGAAATCTTTTACTATTTCTCAGTCTAATATGGCGTCAGAGCTGTCAATATATAGAGTGCCTCTCTCTCTCTCTCTCTCTCTCTCTCTCTCTCTCTCTCTCTCTCTCCCTCTCCTCCCCTCCCCTCTCCCTCTTTCTTTCTCTCTCCTCTCCCCCCCCC
>Ga0157363_1008018_pt1 | contig 10027 bp, 9 predicted proteins | sample AttsexASBM1_FD_111477 | JGI IMG/M metagenome (GOLD analysis project Ga0157363, IMG submission 111477) | Fungus gardens microbial communities from leaf cutter ant in Ribeirão Preto, State of São Paulo, Brazil - Atta sexdens ASBM1 | ecosystem: Host-associated > Fungi > Mycelium > Unclassified ...
AACTACTTGTGACTTCAGCATTTTCCTAATGATACCCGCGGATGTACCGAATGGCATGTGTCGTAGAGCTTTCAATTAAAGTACTCTCGCTCACGCTAGAAATCACGAGTTAGTGAGCGTAAAACTAGTCGCTAGTTGTCTACAGACGGTACCAGGTATTTCAAGATCGTTAATTACTTAATTATGCGGTTAAGATGTTTCCTGAGATGCAATGTGCAATGGATGTGCTGCACGATATGATCGAACCAAATTACGTACAAGATTAATCAAATGAACGGTTATAAAAGTAAGTATATACTTTATAAACTCTTTAATATTGAATGTAGCACTGTATAATTACGTAACATTAATCATGTAGCGGTTTATCTCTCAAATTATATTGGCATAGTTTGTAATAGAGCTAACGTAGAGAGAGTCAATTATGTTTTTCCCATTGAGTCTCAGCTTTATTTCACGAACAATCGTCGCAATCACTTTGAAACGAGAAACGATTCAATTGTGTGGAATAGAGAGAAAGAGAGTAGGAGGAGTTTGGTAAATGAGAAGGAGAAAGATGGACGCAATGTGCGGGAAAGAAGAATGGTTTAATGGAGCCGTTTCGGGATGCGAAAGCTTTGCCGGATACGTTACGTTTACGAGAAACGTGGAGCTACTCGCATATCATGCATAAAGCTGCACCGAGTTGGCGTTATATCGTGGCTCATGGCAGCAGGTGCCTTTGTATATTCAATTTATCGTAATAACCAGAGCCACGAGCAATATGCCGAAATATATCGGCTTTACGAAAACAGCGGCGCATACATGAGAACCTATAAAAATACATTTGTTGTTAATTACTGGTCTTTTCGGATCAATTTCTGTTATATACCGAGAAACTTGTTATTGTTTGATTAGGTAAATGTACAATTATTAAGATATGTAGCCATTGCGTCGACAGCGATAAATGATATTTACCACTGTGACGTTTATTGTGATGTTTGGATATGGTTATATGTGTATATTGTACTTTGAATTTTTTATTTTATTTAATTAATTTATTATTTTGAGAAAAATGCGGAATAATATATGAATTATCTCATTGAAAACATTTGACGATCATTATGTCGATTATATTATATATTGATACTTAAATGAAAGAAAATAGAATATTTACACATTTGATTTATCATACATTGAATATTTTATTGAAAGCTAGATTAGTTGGCATGTGACCTTGATATGAGTATAATAGACCGTCGCCTACCATGTTATCATTCACGTGGCAAGGCTTGAACGTGCAAAGATAACGAGTCGAGTCACTCACATGTATGTTTATTATTATCATTCGAAATGCGATAATTCTCTTAACAAATATCGGTTTATTAATTAATCCGCGCGAATGAATTGTACATGTATTAATACAATGGTGATTTATCGAAACGGATGCTTAGTGCAATTTATTTATTTTAATCGAAACGGTAGAGAGTAAGAATTACGAATTACTGTCTCATTGATATTTATGAGTAATAATTATTGGAATTATTTTGAATATATCCTACAATGCGTTTTGAATTTTTTATTAAGTTAAATATAATTGTTTAAATATAATTGTTTTCCGAGATTGAAAGCGCAACATAATGCACGAATGCGTAATTTAAGATATAAAAAGCTACAATGTATTGAACGTTTGACAATAATTTATTTGGCACATAAAAAATATATTTAGCGTTTAACTTATAAAACATAAATATTTCGAGGCAATAATAAACCAATCTTAATTTAGTAGCAGCATGTTATAACGTATGTAAGACTGTCGCATACCGTATTATCATTCATGCAACTGGAGCGAGTAGTTAATGGCACGAGTCGCTCTGTTTGTCACCGCATTAACCATCGAAACGCGAGAAGTGCTCAGAAGACATCAAACGGTAATTCTGTTAACGAATAGCTTGTGCGAATAATTAGCTTTCATGATTTACGATCGCATCAAATACAAAAAGATACCAAACGCTATATTTCTAACGCTATATTTCTAAATTGGCTACTCTATCAGCCTATATATTTAATTGCCGTAATAAACAATTAAAAATGGTTAATTATTGAAGTGAGTATTTTGTGGGTTTTATTTTATATGCTAATTTAGAAGATTCTTATCATTATCTGTAGATCTGTGTGAATGTTCATATATTCTTTCATATTAATACTTCCTTCAATTTCATAAATAGCAGTAAAGAGGGTATCGCATTAGATTAGAAATGCTATGCAAAGTGCTACATGATTATCTTATTCCAGCAATTCATATGCGCAATTAACTGTGCTTTTGTAACAAGTGTTTTGTTGCATCAAATCTGAAAGAAAAAAGCGCTTGGGAAATACTCGTATAATAAGTGACAATGAAATAACTATAAAAGTAAATTATTATTTTTTGTTTAATTTGTTGTTATAAATGGAATCGAATTATATAAATTGTTCGCGGTATTCTAAGAATATAGGTCTAAATAATATCCAAAGATCAATTTAATTATATACAAAAGATTAGCTATCATCCTCCTATAATATCAATCGCATTACCCTATCGCGATAATGCGTTTGATTACATAATTTATCCGAGATAAACGTATTATTATAAAGTTTTTATTCCGGTTTTCCGCACATATTATTATGTCCATACAATTGATAATATTCTGCCAGTTGCTGATAATAGTTAAGATCAAGATTTGTATCGGCCTCGGGTAAGTCTTGCGAATGAGTTGAAGGAATTTGAAGTCCAATAACTGCGATCATAACCGATAATGGAGTCTATATGTATCTGAATCGAAGAAATACTCCTTACAATGGTAGAACCACAATGTATTCGTACATGCAACGTAAAACAAGCGCGTATATCTTGCAGATCGCGTGCAAGTGCTATTATTTTATTATTGAGCTACCTTATCCCTTGATCTTCTTGCGTACCGCAGAAACCGGATACGACCGTTGTACGTTGCGCCGTCCATTAAACTGGCGCTCGCGTCTCCCCGCATGCATGAAAATTACATACCGGTTCCCTGATACTCTCCATTTTCCACTCTTATGTGATAACAATCGGAATTTAATAAATTTAGCTAATTAGCCGCGAAGAATTTTAGATTGTGTCTATAATTTTTTCGAGCTGCAAAAAATATGTTTGAGTATATTTTGAGAATCTTCGTAAGCATTAACTTCTTATTCGTTTCGATAGTATCGTAGGCAACATTAAATTATTTTAAATTGATCGCATCTTAAGTTGTCAACAATAATAATTGATTCTTTACAATCAACAATTATCAATAATATCTTTTATCTTTCATATTTTCTCGTGTCTACTCATTTTATATTTCGTATTATGCAATTATTGATTATTTTTACATGTCCTTTTATTTGGCAAATATTCGCGTTAATATTTCAAGAATTACACATTTTGATATTTCATAAACAGGCGTGCAAAATTGATTGACATATAATATAATTTCTGATTACATTTTATTAATTTATATTCTAAATGATACAACGTGCGAATACGGTTATTCAAATTATGTATTTTAATTATAAACGCGAATTAATACATACTATAAAAACAGTAAAGCAATGTAATATTAATTTCTAAATTATTTATCTTATTTTTGTATAATTAGCTCTGATTATTTTTTTTATATGTTTTTAATTAAATTATTGTTTACCGTCATTATTCGCGTTGTTAATAATTCAACTAGAGAAGTTTTTTTTCGATTCACTACCGTCATTAAAAAAATGTCTATTCTTCTTTGACTTACGAGCAGAAAGTATCTGAAAAGAAGAAAACAGACAAGAATGTTTGCACAACGCGGCCTTTTGTCTTTTACCGTTTCCGAAACGTTTGTTCGCGGGACGTTAGAGTGTTTACTCTTGCGCGACGAGTGTCTTCTTCGTGAGAGAGTCGGGAATCGTTTGAAAACAATCTCGACTAATATTTTGCGAACATCGAAAGGCCCGGTATTACGAAAATTCACTCCCGCGATGCATCGGATTCCTCTCTTTGTCCCTTTAAATAGTCACTCGTGTTGTTCCAGTAAACAACGGCTCGTGCGCACGGAAACCGCAAACTTCTACGCGGAGAATAAGCTGCTTCCGTTTGTACAGGTGTCGCGGGGTGAAAATGGTGCGGTTGTCGCTCCCGAAATTGCCACTTGTCTCCGCGCAACGCGGCTTTCCTTCCTGCGGTTACCAGTACTGCCGGAAAATCATTTATTGGTAGCTGGGCGCAAACTAACAGACGTAAACTTCCTTTTGGTCGACGAACAATTTGCGGCTTTTTCCTAAATACCGTTTCTAAGACACTAGCTTTTAATAAAACACATTTTAGACATATAAGTATATAAATATTTTTTTGTTATTATTTATATAGGTATTTATATAGGTATATAAATAGTTTTTGTGTTATTATAGTAATAATTATTAAATAATAATGAAAAAAGTTTCATTATCTTTAGGATTTCTTTAGTTTTCTACTTCGTCTATAAATGAAATTAAGCAAACTTTAAACTTTAAACTGAGGAACTTTATAGGTCCGACGAAAAGAAAGGCGCTAGACTTCTTTTATATTGCTTTTCAGTTATATCTCTTTTGTGAGGAGAAAACTTGATGATCAGCAGAATAAAGGAGACATATTATACGGATCTGAAAATGAAATGACAAAGATGAAATGATCTCGTTTACTCTTGACGCTTTCTTCACGTCACTAGATAATTAAATCGAGATTGCGCTTGTCTCGTAGTGATCGCGATTAGGAGCTTTCATGGTACGCAAGCTCTGATCTAGGCGGATGAAGCCAGATGAAGAGATAAACACTTCTGATGGTACGAAAGTAACACGTCGCTCTATGGTTTCATCAACCTCCACGGTTGCCTAGGCGAAGTCGGACGCGATATAATGGACCGCGGTAATATCGAGTATACAACGAGAAGCACAGCCATTGTGTTCGTATACCTTGGTGACGTTGCATGTAACGTGCATTAACTACCTACGAAATTTACACATTGTTAAAGGTAAACTCGACATTATAAATCGTGCACCAATGCTTTAAACGCAAACTATACTGGCATCATCAAGGTACCAATATGCTACAAACTTTATGCTTTGTACATTTTAATTAGGTTAACTATCTTTACTGACAAATTTGTTTAAATTTAATTGTTTCAGTTTAATTTTATTACTTTATATAGTTTATTTTTTTTATTAATTTATTTATTCAATTTTTGAAATTATGACGTTTTTAAAAATATTATAAATTATATGTTATTAACTTCATGAAATTTATAAATTAATTAAATAATTAGATAAGTATATATTATATAGAAAATGTTTATATTTTATTCCTAATCTAGAACATCGTAAGAGAAATTTTTTTTTATATTTCTCTATGGACTATTAATAATTCGAATACAATGAAGATAGATTGCACAAAGAAAGAGAAAGACAATTTTACAGATATCTGAGTTTTTACCAAGGAAATAGTTAAATCCATTGTCGAAGGAAGAGGATTTTAAAAGATTTGTAGCGTAAAATCAACATCCAATTTGATAACTTTAGATGAATATTTTTGAATTGCAATTCATTTTCATTGTTCGATTTTTCGTTTCTATTGAATGAATTGCAACGATAAATAGTAATGAAATATTTAGGTAGGTATTAAAAATACGTATAGATATACATACGGAAAAACGTTTTCTATATGTATATCTATACATATTTTTATTACAATAATCAAAGAGAAAGTAATAATTTTCGCACACATTTCCTATACGTTAATTTATGTATAATTTTCGTAAATTGAATTTTAGAATTTAAATCAAATATTATATAAATGAAATTTTACCTGTACATGACAATTTGACAAAAAGAAAGTGAAGCATTTTGAAAGTGTAATAAAGTGTCGGTACAATTAATGATAATTACGTTTTATTAGTTCTGGCATGGAAATATTAGCTCATAATGATTTTGCGTTATTACCTTTTTAGTCTGTCATGATGGATTTCTGATTAAAGACTTCATTTGTTGCGATTGCACGAGCTAAATGAAATACAAACTCAATCATTCATTATCAAAACGTACCGTTTTTGTTAAATCATCGTAACATAAATACAAATTTGTAATGAAAGAAGTAATTTCTATTATTATATCTCTTCGTCCTGCTATTACGTCTTATCTCAAGTTCTATTATTTACAAATTGTCTCTTGTAAAAAAAAAATTAAATTAAACGAGATTGATGGAGATATTATCTCCTTTGTTGAGTTGCGTTTTTCGATTAAATACTTTGTTGACTGCGGCGTCTCGATCTAGTAAAACAAACTTATAATTGAAATTGAATACTATATATTTCGGTAGAAAATAGAAACTATTTTGTTGTGTGTGTTGTATGTACGGGATACTGATCTCGCGTAGCACGCATATGAGCGAGTGCTTATTAGTGTTTACTAAAACGCCATTTCCTATCGGCCTAAGGCGTTTCATTACAGACGTGCGTGTTTGATCTGTGTTAATCATAAACGCACATATAATATAAAATCTCATATATACGTGTAATATATTTATGAACATTTAAATATAAATATTTGTTAAAAAAATTTTCTTTAATCAAGTGCATTATTCTTTAAGATATGTAGTTGAATTTATAATTCTTATTTTCCGACACGACGTGCAAAAATCTCATGAGTAACATTAGTTTTGCGAACATACCTATAGTTTCGAACGTAACAATGTACTTCCGTCGAAAGAACCAGTAATTTGTTGATATAATCGAAATAATTATTTCTGTTACCGCTTTCGAAGAACAAAAGCGCCGACTGCATGGTACGGTCTGATCTAAAGTTAATTTCGTAGGAACCCCTTAACTATGCAGTTCCACGGCAGTGGGACAATTTAGGGGCGGAAATCGTCGATTACCACGGAAGGATTAGTGGGTACGTCCCCAGGCCAAATTTCCCCTACGCGTTTCGCTATATCTTACCACAGAATCCGCGCAATACGGCCGTAGGTGGATTTCGGAAATTTATTGTCGCCAGCAAAGCGGATTTATCTATAACTCTGATTACATTTGCGGTTTATGGCGATTTCATAGTATATCACAATTCATGTATATCACAATTGCATTATCAACATTGTCTACAAATCTAGTCGCACAGAGACGTTTTATTATTAAAAACTCTAACTTTATTTTAACAATATATGATATTGCTAATTAAATCATTGAGTTCTCTATGTTGCCATTTAAGTATCTCATTTTTCTTATGACTTTTATTAAATTATGATAAAATTTTGTAAGAAGTTTATTTTTTTATAATTTGAAAATTTTATTGCGATATGATGTAATATTTAATACATGTTTATTTATGGTTTTTGGGTTACTCATTTATTTATTTATACATTGCTTCGTGTCGATTGCCAATAAAAGCGCAGCTTTGCGAATACTTTAAATTGCATTGTGCTTTCGTAATCGATAATGTATACCACTATAGCTTATACAAACGCGACCGAAGTTATTTTCAGACGAACGCCATTTGATCGCTTTTATTCATAGAAAATCTATTTTGGACGAGCAGCTTTCGAATATTTCAGACAAGCCATTATGTTGAAAAGAATTTTATGTCATTGATCGGAGTGATGAATGTGCGTTAAATCTGTCGCAATAGAATCACACATTTAGCAAACAGTCGGTTATATTAGCAGAAGAGTTCTTCTCTAAGTAAATATAATGTTGCATACAGATGGTGAAACGATTACGCAATTTTTTGTTTCCGACGTGGAGTTCTCGTGTCAGTTGGTATTTCATTTCATCCGATGACTAACTTTTTTGTTCTTGCCACTTGTTGCTTAATTTTATTTAAAAAAAAATATCGTTTTTATTCATTAAGAGGATTATATCGCGAAAAAGAATGTGAAAATACAATTTCGATTGTCCAGCAAGTGTGCATCTATTTAAAATGTCACAAAAATATTTTTACACACCTGATCCGCTTTTCTGTTCCACATATATCTCTATATTGACAGTACTGCAATGGCATAACGATGGGCTATGGAACGTGTCATTTACTTTCGTTGACATCCAAGCTGTCATCCAACATTCTCGCATCCAACTACTCGGATTAATTGCTCGTTATTCGATTCACCAATTTATGAATTTTCAATAAATATATATAGCATTCTGCGTGTTAAGCTCAAAATAATTAGTGCAATATAACGAACTTCATATGAAAAAAGAAGAAATGGAAATCTAAATTAATCTCCACACCTATTACGATATATTCAGGATTATAATACTCGAGCGAATGTGAGTATTTACGCTACAAGCGGTGCTGATTATAGTGGCCATTGAAATTATAACTATTTCGCATGTATTACTGTAAATTACTATGCATTAGATTTTAGTCATTAGAGTGTGAATGTAAAGGATTGACAATTTAAATTATTTAAAACATTTAATTAACATTTTATAACGCATCTAATGCTAACGAATGAAATAATGACGGACGTCATTGCAGGCATATATATGAATAGTATTTGTAGGCAAGGATGTTAGATTATACGTGAGACAAGAAGTATTTCAATGCATATATCCGAGCATAAGGCAGCTTATGTAATAAAACAATCATTCAATAAATAAAGAAAGTCTTTCGATTCCCCGAGATAATCATCCTCGCTCGATACTTATCTCGCTCATTAGGTCTCCATTCTTGTTATCATACGTTATTCAGCATATTCGAAATATTCCGTATTAACATAGTTACGTTGACATACGTATCCTGAATTACTTCGTGCTTTTGACGTTAATCTTTGATAAATAGCTCGTTTTAGACAGGCATCATCATTGAATGATTGATGTGTTTATCTCAAATTCTATTTCGAAAATGAAAAATGACAGGCTGATGATTTAATGTGTATATATGAGTACTTAAATAAAAAATATTTTATTTTAAAAATATTCACCAGACAAAAACTCGCGCCGCGCGTGTGAACTGTGCATTTGCACAAATGATTTATTATCAATAGAAAAGTCGGATTTGTTTGAAACACATAAAAAAAGCGATATTTCTTCTGTGATGGCATAACGTCCGTTATGGATAAAATCAAAAGCGTTTTCTGTTCGCTTGACGAACGCGTACGGTGAACATGTAAATCGTGTAACAAAGCGCGCTCGTATTTTCGTTGTGATATCGATGGAAAACGCGTATGCGAATAGATATCTTTTGGTTTGATCGTTGCATGTTTCTTTTTTATTTTACCCTTAGTTTGACGTAGCGTACGGGTCTTCTTCCGGAGTCGTTTTCCCTTTGCTCTACCTCTTGACAGCACATTGGGAAAACGAGACTTCACCATGATTTATTAATGGTCGTAGAATGACAAGACGCTCCTTCGATCTCCATAGAGGATTCATCTTTTCTCAACGCTGCTTGGAAAACCGATAACGAAGCATCATTTACTGTCTCATGGGGAAAGAATAATTACTAAATTTTCCAGCCGCTTAGAAACAGCGTGAGAACAGTAAACACATTGTAAATTACGGCTGTTATTATTATATTTCTCGTTTTAAACGGCAATGTGTCAAACTTACTTTTGTTAAAAGTTATAGTAAATGGATCTATATCTTTATAAATATTTTATTTTTAAAGACATTAGGGAACCAGTTTTCAAACAATCTTTAATAAAATATTCTATTTGAACACGAATTATAGAAAAAAATGAAAGGAAGAGAGAGAGAGAGAGAGAGAGAGAGAGAGTCACGCAATAGCAGACGTAAAATTTTTCTTTGTAATAATATGGTAGTAATATGCAACACAATTTACATTATTTCTTTCCTCTTTATTTCTGTGCAATTGTTATTTTATTACTTAAAATAAATAATATTTTACAATATTCTGAATATAATAAAACAATAAAAAAATTTCTAGAAAAATCGTTTCCCCAATATATCGCTTTACATAAATAATATGCATTTAAGAATGTTATGAAACTGATTTTTTTCATGTTTCAATCAGTCTTTGGTAGACTAAACTC
>Ga0157363_1008019_pt1 | contig 10026 bp, 2 predicted proteins | sample AttsexASBM1_FD_111477 | JGI IMG/M metagenome (GOLD analysis project Ga0157363, IMG submission 111477) | Fungus gardens microbial communities from leaf cutter ant in Ribeirão Preto, State of São Paulo, Brazil - Atta sexdens ASBM1 | ecosystem: Host-associated > Fungi > Mycelium > Unclassified ...
ATACAAGTCATCCAATATCATCTCCTTCCACCTATCTGTTGCTCCTCCTGCTATACAGGTTAAAACCCATGTGATTTGCTCTTCTATTGTTTCTCTCTTCATCTTTTTCTCGATATATTCTTTACACTCTTTCACAAAGCTTTCTACTGTTGATGATGTTTCATAAAATATCTGTGGTTTCTTCACTTCTGTCATCGCTTTAATCTGAGCCTTTATCTTCTCTAACTACTCTTGTCCTGCTCTCACTATTTCTTCTGCTTTCTTCTTCTTTTCTTCTTCTTCTTTCTCCTTTCTTGTCTTTTCTTCTTTTTCTAATCTTACTCTTTCTCTCTTGCCTTCTTCTTCTCTCTTCCTCTTGCAACCGTCTTTCTTCTATCTTAGCTATCTCTGCTTTCTTTATTTCTTCCTCTTTCATTGATATTTCTGTTTCTCTCTTCACAATCTCACTTTCTCTCCCTCTAATCTTTCTCTCCTTCTCTGCTATCTCTCTATCTTTCTTTGATATTTCTCTTTCTCTCTCTGCTAACTCTTTTTCCTTCTTTGCTATTTCTTCTTCAAACTTCTTTCTGATCTCAACTTCTTTTTCTTGTATCTCCTTCTCTCTTTACTTTATACTATCTTCTTGCTTTCTTAGCTCTATCTTTCTCTTTTTTTCAACTATCTTCTCTACTACTATCTCTTTCTCTGTTGATATCTCAACTTCTCTCTTCCACTATCTCTTTTCTCTCTGTCTCTATTCCTATGTTCTTCTTTTTACTCTTCTCTTTCTTCTCTATTTTTCCTTTCTTCTTCTCTTTTTGCTTCTTCATCTCCTTCTCTATCTCTTTCTTTTCTATCTTCTCTTTCTCTTCTGTCTTCTCCTCTTTTGCTATCTCTTGCTTCTGCCCTCTTGGCTTCGTCTGTCTTTCTATTTCCCCATGATCTCTCTTCATACGATCTAAGCCTCTACACTTATAACACTGCTTCCTCTGCCACACTAGAGGTAATTTGAGTATGTACAAGCAAGGATTCCCACAGTAAAATTTAGACTTTCAGATTTCAGATTTAGAAATTGTTGTTATATTCATAGAACAAAAGAATTCACAATTCAAAGGGTGGGTGGCATTAGCATCAAAAGAATCACATGTTGATTTGACTGAGTAGTCAAGCAAGAAACCAAACCATTTTCTCACACTGGTTAGCCACTTGCCTATTCTACATTTATAATCTGTTATATTAGTATACTATTATTTCAACATTTCTGTTGCCTGACACTGTCAATAATATCCAGTGAAGACTGGTTAGTGAGAATTTTCAGAAAATAGCTTGGATTGTCTATACTCTTAGTAAGTGTGCAGCAGAGATATGAAGTGTAGTAGTGGTAGCAAGGGTATATGGTCACATAAGAAGATGGGAGCATGACCATTCTTGGACAATGTCCAAATTTTATTTTGTTGGTGTTTTGACCTTCTGCTACTGGAGAGTGCATCATTTTTGGTGGGATATTCTGATATCAAGATAACATGTTCACTCCCATATATTGATATTCCCAATTTCTGAGGCCACAAAGTTTCATTGATTCCACTGGAACTTAAAGAACATGCCTATAAGAAAATGCTCAAGCGAGCCTCAGTCTTTGAGTGGCATTGGTTTTGTTTTCAGTGAATAAAATACACAAGAACATTATATTAAAGATACAGACTAGTGTAGAAAAAAACAACTTTATTTCCTGCTACAGTCATTACCTTTCTCTTTGATATTTGGAAGAATAGTATGAACTAGCAGGAGCAGAGTTTAATGCCTTACATTTATGGGTATAATTTTCTTGGGCCACACAATCTTTTGACTAGTCGCCCAACACAAGCCTTCGTTGAAAATTTAAATGTGCCATGGACTTGCAATCACCTCACAGTGTATGGTGCTCAGCTTTGGTAGCAGCATAAAGTTGTGAAGAACACTCATTGCTCAGTGTGGAAATCTCTTGACATTACTTGTATTGCTCCTGAAACAAGAGCTGTCAATCAATTCATGAAGCATGAGTGGATGAAAGGTAACTTTGAGAGCACTTTGAATCATGCCCCTCTTATAAAACCCTCCTTCCATAGTCCTATTGCAATATACATACACCTCATTATTGGAACACGTACTTAGTCTGACACTAAATTATGTAAATAGTTGTATTTTATACCTATTGGAATATATACTAGATACTACCATTAGTCTACATTATGATATCTAAGTTGAGTGGGCTTATCTCAGTCTAATACTGAATTGTGTAAATGGCTAAGATTTTTGCCCATCAAAAAGGTCCTTTTATAATTGTGATAAAATGGAGAATAAACTATATAGTTGTAGTCATCAGCTAACTTGTCATCCTACTTTGATCAAAAAAATAGAGAAAGGAGTAAAAATAGAAATTAACTTATTATTCCAAGACACCGTACATCAGCCAATACTCATCATAAGTAAGGCTTTATTTGTAGTGCAATGCAAATCAGGTCAACACATGGAACACAGACTTCTAGTCATCTAGAATTTTATGCTTATGTTCCTCACTCTGAAGTAGAGCTACTGACATAAATTGCCACATTCTCTGCAATATCAGAGAGATATCAATAACAAGGCAATCTTAGAACAAAGAGTAGTTACCCATGGTCCTCTCTACCTGCTCTGAGGACTCAGCCCTGGCTCAAAATGGGCACACATATTCTAGTCCACTAAAAATCCTCCTTTTTCTGAAATGATGATACTTCTTACATTAGTATTGGGATGTAGGATGTTTGTATCATAATATACTGTATCATGAGCTACAAATTGGGACATGGACATACAAGATAAACACTGGAGAGAATATATGAACCTTTCATGGCAGCTGTAATAGCAATGACAGGCTTGTGGGTAAACATTAACTCTGTCAACTTCCTACTAACTCGATCTAAAGCCATTCAGCAATGTGTGACAGAGTATTTCTTAGAATATACGAGGGCCTAATCTAATACCTTGGGTTGAGACACCGTTTCACATTGTTTTTGATGGACCTGAATATCTTTTCCTTCCTCAGAGATCTGGTTCGTGTATTCTTTTTCAGGATTATTGTTTTTGTATACCTCATGACACACATTATTTCCGCAGTAAAGAATGTTTTTCTCCTTAAGACTCTCCTTCTTTATCCCCTTCTTCAGGCCTTCAGTAGTCCTTAATACACACCATTCTGTTCCTACTTTCCTCTAAATCCAAATTTATCCAAGTTGCCCTTTTAAATGGCAAACACGTAATATAGTAGTATAGCCTAGAGGATATGAAATGAGGAATGTTTTGTGAATTGCAGAATTATCATGGCCATTGATGGTTATCTGGAGAAATTCCTTGTATAGACTGTTCTGTTACTTTAACTCTTCTTTCTCTTTGCTCAGCTGCTTATTGCATGGATTAGGTTTGTTACTAGAGTCTTTAAACATAAGTATAGGATCTATATTTATAGCCACAATCTTTATTACATTCAGCATGGGCTAGCTGATAAGAGCAAAGAACAAAACTTACAAACAGTCCCACTTCCTTGACTCCTTCATGAAATTCTGGCAAATTTGATGTTATGCTCAGGTGAGGCAAGTGTTGGTGTCTTTCTGAATTCAAGTTTGTAAGCTATAGATATTGACATCTGAAGTCATGCATGCAATTGGAGTAATAGTTATGGATAGATTGACATACAACATAAGAACTGAGGTATACATTATGCTACTTAGTATTTTATATATTAAATAGGTAGTGGGTATTGTCTATTGAGTGTTTCAAATAATGTCTAAGACAAAGGCTAACTGAAAGAGGGCCATGGATGTTGGCCATTCCAACAATCTCTCTCAAATTATGGTGAGGCCAAGTTGACAACTTTAAGTAAGAGAAGGGTCTTGATGAAGACATCTACAACCATGTTCTCAGTGAGACAGTAAGTGAGGTGAATTTTTTCTTTCTTAATGATCCACCAAACAAAGTGGTAATATATATCAATATTCTTTATGTATGAATGGTATTGGTGATCTCTGTAAGTGCAATAGCTGACTTTTTGTCTGAAAAAAAGTGTCATGGAGGGGAGAGTGGACTCAAAGACCTGTGAAATGAGTAAACAAAGCCAAATAGCCTCCTTTGCTGCATAAATTGTACCTACATATTTGTTGTAGCAATCACAAGTTAAGACAACTCAAGTATCAGACATGCAAAGCTTGGATACTAGTTTCTTTATTTAATTTCTTTTTCTTTTTTCCTTTTATTTTCTTTATATGGATCTAGGGTTAGGGTTAGAGTGACATCATAATCACATAGTCACAGTAATGGTCACAAATCATAAGGTTACAGAGAAAGACATAGAAGATTCTGGAAGAATGATATTATATAACATGTACAACACATGTTGACACATATGGTTGTTTAGAGTAGACTAAAGAAGTAGTAGCACAAACTATGGTAGTTTAGTATATAAGGTAGACAATCTTGTACAGAGTTCTCTATCGAGTTCTCTTATGTTAATCCTAATACAAGGTTCTTTTTATTGACCTGCTCTGAGGTCTTTGAGTTGTAACATCAGACTGCACTTAGCAGTACTAAAGTAGCTCAAGTGGAGATTGCAAGAGAAACTCAACGAGAATTCTTTCTTGTTTTATTACTACACTGTTTATACAAGTTTATTATAGTTCATGTTAGCCATAAATTACCCTACTCTAAACTATATGTGTTGTTCATGAGTTTTACATGAGAATGACATGCCATAGCTATGTCATCTGATTGTTTCAGCATCTTTTTCTTCTTTTCATCCTATGTGATTGTAATTACATTCCTAGTAATAGCATATCATATAACATATCATAAGACTGTACTCAAATGCCTCTTCATTTTCCCAAAAGAAAGAAAATTAAATTAGAATAAAATAGATACAAGAAAAGTAGATAAAAGTAAAATCAAAAATAAAATATCAGAGTCCAAGATATACAATGACAATATTCAGATTATGCAATAGATAATATCATAACTGTTAGAGAACATAGTGTTACAAATAATTATATCTTATGTTCTATATGTGTTTATCTCATGTTTTTCATAACTTGAACATATGTTAGGTCAGTGCCTTATATAGTAATAGAGGCCTCATGTTAGGCACAGTTTACACCAGAGAACAAAGTTCATGAGCTTGGCTCAGGGTTATACTAAGTATGAAAATCCATACAAAGTACAAAGTAGTGTGGACTTTCCAGAACAATCTTTGCTTAAGCTTATATGCTGTGCCATCTATCTGTCATGGGGTCACAACTTGAGAAGTAGAGCAGAGTCCAAGAGAAGTGAGTTCTGATAGATGGTGTGTTGCCAAAGAATACTAAGAATAGATTTCAACTATTATAGTCAATTATTAGACTAGTGAAATACAAATTATTTACTAGTCTTTATATACAAGTAAGAATAAAGGATAACTTGAGGGTTTTAGTAGTAAAACACTGATATAGGTTAGATAGGGAAACTTTGCTATGGAATGCTGAGTAGAAAGGAGTAACTCTGCTGTGGAAGACTGAGTACTTGCAGGTTTTGGAATAGAGTATAATACTGCTATAGGAGATGTGTTATAAAATAATGCTATTGTAAAAGATAAGCTTTTATTAGAGCTGAAAATGTGATATTACTATTATAGAGAATAGGTTTTAATTGGATTAGACTTAGTATATGACATCCCTTCATGTTTCTCTGATATTTTACTCATTGTCTCCCCAAGGATATTTTTACTCTTCTTCATAATCAATAGGTATATATCTGTAGATATGATCCTGTATTCTTACACTTTCTTGTTACAGTGATTGGGCAGAAATATGGAGTTTTCATGAAGTTTGCATTCTAGAAAATCCTAAGTTTATTAACCAGCTAAGTGATTATATAACATATTTCCAGAAAATTCTAAGAGAATAGAATGAAGTTCCTAAAAGTAACAGCTACTCTAAATATTATTTAGTCTATTCTAATGTGTTAGAGATCTGATTACCTAAGTAAAAGTCCAGAGTGTGAGAAATTAGATCAAAAATGTATATGTATACAAGGTTAGTAGAATATTATGAAGGTTATTGAAGTTGGTGATTTACAGAAGCACAAAGAAGAGAGAAGTAGGTAACATGCCTAATGTAGCTGTAGATAGCTTGGGATGTCTGTAGTATCAGAAATTAGGTTAGCACTAATACAAGAGATAATAGGTGGTTGCAGATATAAACTTCAAGTGTGAGAAACTAGATTTTGCAGAGTTTATGAGTGAAAACTCTGAGTTCAGGTCTGTAGAGTTTGTTAATAAGTAGACATTCTTATATTTCCCCTTTCTCTATATAATCTGCTCCCATCTATAATTTTCTACTATAGCTTATTATAAATAGTGAGATCTTAGTTATTATATATACTTTGCCATTGACTATAAATTTTACTGTAGCAAGCTATTCATGCCAGTATTTCTGTCTATGATTTACAAAGAATTTCAAATACTACTTGGTCAGATTAGCAAAAGCTCATTAAATGATAGTTAGAGAAAAAAGATTGTAATTATCTGTCATATGCCAAGTCCACCCATCTGGAGTATATATCTCTATAATAATACTGTCTTCTCAACATCTACTATACAAGCTTACCTTTTTCACAACATGTCCATGCAGTGGTGATGTAGCTATCTAGGTATTCCATCTTCTATGATGGAGGTACTTCTATTTGACTTGGTCTTCCATGGTAGAGTCATACTCCTATTAGTATTCTACCACTGAAACCTCTGCTCATGGAAATAGGGACTATACCACTGAAACACTGAGCATCTCCTATATTATATACTCATATATAAGACTAGTAGTCATACTGTAATTCACTAGTTTGATAATCAACAAAGATAATTCTTATTAAACTTGATCTCCAGTGTTCAATGGCAACAAACCAATCAGTACTCACTTCCATCTCAGACTTTTTCCTCCCATCTGAAGTTGTGATCATATAACAGAGAGACAGCACAGCACATAAGCTGAAGTCAAAGTCGTTCAGCAAACCTATACATTTCTAAGCCAATTTTGTAGACTTTCATCTCTGGTATGAACCATGCTTGATATTATCTTGAATATAGTATCTGAAGAAGTTTAGGAGCTGTAGAAGCAGAGTTGACTTAATAAACCCTGCATGTTATAGCTTGAACATGTGGACAGACTTGGACTAGGGTTAGGGTTTGGACAAGTATATATTGTAGTGATAATTATTAGTCTACAACAGACAGAGAGATAGAAGAGCACGTGACTAGGAAGTCATGTAATAGAAGTCTAGAGCGGTCTGGAAGAACTTAGGGTCTAGAAGGATCGGGAAGAGTCTAGAAGGAGTTAGGGTTAGGGATGACGTCAAGGAACATGGGTTCCTCATGGTGTACACATGGTGTGCACATGTATAGCGGAGATTAAAGGTATGACGTCAGGGCACATGTGGAAAGCATGGTGGCCTTAAGGAAAACACATGTGGATGAGTAATAGGACATGAGGACGATGCATGGACATAAGGGCAAGTAAACACATTGTTGTAGCACAGACCACCTATAAGTTATATAAATAGAGGAGCAATGCAGCGAGGGCTCCTTGTCGAGTTCTCTTGTAATTCCTCCACTCTTTACTTGATAGTCCTACTGAGAGCTTTGCTCATTGTGAGATCATTTGTCCTTGAGTGACGAGTGGTTGCTACAACACTGCAGAGTTAGCAGTGATATTTAAGGCTTGAGATTTAGAAAGAGATATTAGTTAAAACTTGATGATATAGAAATCTGACAAATGAATGAACTGTGGGGCTGCAGATTTGAGATGATGAAATTCAATCATCTAATTTAGGGCAAATACATCTATAGCATTCTTTTAGAAGTTCACTTTTAGGCCAAAATATTTTTACTTAATCAAATACTGGTATTTCTTATAATGCTAGTAGTTGTTCAAGATCTTCTCTACTTCCCACTCTTCTTCTCTATCAATGATGACTGAGTCTAGAGAGGGGCTTAAATGTCTTTCTAAAATTAGATCTTCTAGTATGGAAGTAAATTTGACAATGTAAAATACTAAATATAGTTATTTTAAGATAGGAGGAAGCTTCAACTAATAGGATATGTATTCTACTTACTTTTCAACTACATAAGATCTAAGATGGTAATATGATAGCTTGGCAGAAGGTCATGTTGTGTGAATGTCTATAGAGCTTAGAAATATCTTATCACTAAGATGGAATAGTAGAGCAAGGATGTATCATCAATTATAATATCTTGCTATGTCTTTCCAGAACTTGCAGATTGCTGACTTTGCTTCTTCTAATATAAACTTCATTTGACCAGTTGTTATATATCAAGTCCAACTCTGATAATAGTCTGTTTTCTGTAGTGGTGTTATTCTTTTTATATATTTGTTTATAACCCATCTTTTGTGGTGGTATTATTCCCTAAATTATCTTCCATAGCAATGTTATTGTAAGTCTGGGTAGACTTTACTTGACTCAGACACTAAGCAATGAGTGCTTAAGACTGTAATACTTAATATAAGAGTAAAAGGTATTATAGGGAAAAATACAATTATTTAGATTATGTAATATCTACTTAGTAATATTACCAGACAAGAAAAGAGAAAATATTGTCTGGAAAGAAGAGATTATATCAAGAAACTAGAGCTAGATGTGTTGAGTAGTAATTCTCAGGATTTGTTAGGTATAGTTCGTACTTGAAGGTGAAAGTCTGTGAAGTTGGCTTGGATATGTACAGAGTATAGAAACTCCATGTGATGAGTTCAGTAATGTGGACTTGTAAGAACAACCTTGGTCTCAACTTATATGTTATGCCTTCTACAAGCTGCATAGTTGTCAGGCGTAGTTCACACTGGGGTGGAAGTCTGCAGAATGGACTTGGAGATGAGTGGACTTGTGGAATGACCTTGGCTTCAGTTTATGTACTACACCATCTGTCTACTGCATGGTCACAACTTCAGATGATAAGAAGAAGTCTGAGATGGAAGTGAGTGCTGATTGGTATATCACCATTGAACACTGGAGATTGAGTTCAATAAGAGTTATCTTCATTGATTATCAGACTAGCGAATTACAGTGTAACTACTAGTCTTATATATAAGTTCCTACTATAGAAGATGTACAGGGTTTCAGTGTTAAGACACTAATAGGAGTAACTCTGTCATAGAAGACCAAGTTGAATAGGAGTATCTCTGCCATGGAAGACAGAATACCTGGAGGGTTGTAGCATCACCATAAGACATGTTGTGAGAAAGGTAGCTACTGTAGAAAGTGGACTTGTATAATTTAGAGATGATATCACCGTAAGGATGTAATTTCTAGACAGGTAGACTTGCATATGATAGTATTCCCCCCTTAGGACTGAGCCTTTGAAGTCCTATTGGGTCTATCCGAAACTCCCATGATGGTACCTAGATCAACAATATATAAATAGAAAAGAAGGTTTTTTGCTCTTGTTTCTGTATTATCATGTCTTTCTCCACCCATTCTGATATTTCACAAAACAATGTCAAGATCCTTGAGAAGCAGTGACAAGAGATGCAGTGGAGGCACAAGAAGAAGTAGTAGCTCCTAGTTCAACTGAAAGAAGCAGCAAAGTTATGTTGGGCTAAGTGTGCAGCTCAGAAGGCAAGAAGGGAAGCAGAGGAAAAGAGAGAGGGTCCAACGATGGCCCCAGGGGTGTTATGGTCAATGCCTCCTAGAGACAGCATGGAAAAGGGCAAAGGATATGATGATATGATCGGCTGCACCATAGTAGTCTCAGTCAGCACTTCATGTAGTAGGTGCTACAGCCTTGCTTTATCCTAATGATCTCTTCATTGCATATGCCTCATGTACTGTATATGGTTTCCTCGTTTTACTCTTTGATACTTAGTATATATAGCATAAATACTCTCCTGTATCCTTATGCTTTACCACTTGCAATCTATCCCTTAAATCCTTTTTCAAGTCTTTGTCTAAGTGCAATCTGAGCTCTAGCTTAAGGTTGTAACATTTGGTAAAGCATCAACA
>Ga0157363_1008020_pt1 | contig 10026 bp, 7 predicted proteins | sample AttsexASBM1_FD_111477 | JGI IMG/M metagenome (GOLD analysis project Ga0157363, IMG submission 111477) | Fungus gardens microbial communities from leaf cutter ant in Ribeirão Preto, State of São Paulo, Brazil - Atta sexdens ASBM1 | ecosystem: Host-associated > Fungi > Mycelium > Unclassified ...
AAATACGATATAACATACAAGACTTATTATAAATCGATTTATTATAATATACATAAGGATAAACTAGTTGATACGATTGACTAATATATTCTTTCTTCGACTTCAAAAAAATAATTTTCATTTCATTTAAGCTCGATTCTACTTATGGACTATCTTTCAATCTATCAGATGTTACATCGCCGATTTTGATGCAAAAATGGTAACGACACAGAAAAAGTCAAGATAGAACTTTTCCGGCCTCAGACATCGGCAAATCGGAAATTTCTCACATATACGATATCGAGACTTGGCAAACGCACCTCTAACTGTGGCGAGAATATGCAGTCACACGTTTTGCGCGCACAATTCTCCATATTTCCCTCCTGCATTTCTTCTTTCGCTGTTCCGAGATTTCCTCTTCCCTCCACTCGACCTCTGGTCTCACGTAGTTTGCGGTACCTGTGCACGCTTCACTCGAGGACACACGTTGTAGTTCGTATGCACACATGCGCGCATATACGCCGTGTACTTCGCAAATTAGCACCTTACGCGAGCATACAAATAAGCCACGTGTGTACCTACTCCATCTAACTTGCCTATACGCCTGTCTCTCGTCGTCCTTCTCTTTTCTCCTACCCATACCTCTTTCCAACGCTTTCGTCCTCTCCAATCTAACGGATTCTTATCACTCTCTAACTCTCACATGCAGTATCGCCCTTAACCCTGGGAAACGCAGATGGCATCGGCAGATGACCATGCTACCTTATATGAAGTCTTTCAATGAAAAGAACGCTTTCTCTTCAGCACATATATATTTGTCAAGTTGATAAATAATTATTATTTAACAAATAGTCACATTAACGTATGACAGCACGGACGTGAGAATTAATGAATTGAAACGGGAAATACGATGAGAAGAAAAGCAAAATGACAAAAGTGAAATTCGAGTACATATGAAGATTTCACATAAAATGATTGTGCAACGTAACAATATCGCAAGGAGAATAAGAAATCCGGTTTATACCGATCGCGAGATCAAATAACACTTTCTCATGATATTGCGGTATGAACGTGCAAGGTGACGTATCTCTGCTCTCGCGAATCTTCGTTGGCGAATAACGATGAATAAAATCGACAGCGCATAATCTCGTTTACCACGTGGCACAGCTCTGGTAATGCGATCGATACGAGACGGATGCCGAGTGAATGTTTTCATCACACTCGCTCGGGGGCGTGACGAGATGAACGCACGAACGTGATCAACGAAGCGGCCCGTAAATCGATTTATGCATATACATATATCGGCGCCCGCCGAGGCGTTCGAGCGAGAAGATCTCATCGCACGATATGCGATCATTAATAACGATCCGTGAGTCGAAATTTTCTTTTGGACCGTTTAGCCGACAATGACGATGGAAGGTTCATTCGTTTATCCAGCGAAAGTCATCCCCGTAATTTCCGGTCTTCCGATAAAAATTCACCGATGCTCTAAGCATTGTAAATGATCAAGTTTGAGGAGGGAAAGAGAGCGAATAATATTTCAAATTTTTACAAAAAGAATTAAGGGAATGCATCCGAAATAAAATTACAAGAGTGTTTGATCACGATATAAAGCGTTTTTACAATATACAGTTAGAAAGTTAAATTACTTTAATTTTTAAAACAGATCTGAAACGAAAGAAACTTTTAGAATCATCTGTCGTATTTTTATCTACATACAACCTTTATTAAACACTTTGTAAAATTTCAACAATCAGCGATTAGTCGAACAAAATTTTGTAAATGTACATTTCTTCACGAAGCTAGTTGTCTTGTACGTTAAGCCTTTCCATTGCGGTTATCTTTATTGTCATAGAAAATTATGACTATTCGATATATTTTTTTATTCACTGCATTACTCGAAATATAACGTAAGTAAATTCATGACTGACGGTCGTTGCGGGACGATTTTATTGTTTCCAATGTAAGTAAGCCGCGCGAGGTGCATTCGCAATCTCGCGCTCGGAGTTATAAGGGCGGAAGTTTGCTCTGCCAACTGACGACGGCTTATCCAGCGTCGCATAAAAATTTATGGGTGCGATAATAGGTATGCGCACGAGTTACGCGCAAATACGACCAGCTGGAAACTCGTTGTAACGTATATAATACGCGAGTACTCGAAGAGAAATTCTAGTTCTCTTTCTTACGAGTGCGATTAAGATTTATATGCAGAGAAAAAAAAAGAAGAAATCAATTTAAAAAATGAATGATGATAAGTGAAAGAATTAATCTTACTTTTTCACACACAATTTTTCTTCTTCTTATGTATATACGAATGTAAATGTAAAAAAAATTTTAAATAAAAACATACCTTAAAATTTTTTAAAAAATAATGTAATGTATATATATATATATATATATATATATATATATATGTATGCAGAGTTTTCTTTTAATCTAGAAAGAAAAATCTGCTTATTTTTAAATCAATTATTTCAATAAAACAAAATTGGACTAAAATTAAATCTTCTCTTACAAGATTAATTTTTTAATCTAAGAATTTTATCAATTTCTCTAGTATTTATGTAATTTATGTTTAAAGACAGATTAAATTATATATTTATCAGAGCATACTTTAAATTTAATTTTGTACTTTCATTGCTAATTCGCAATATCTTCAGTGTCAAGAAACGATGAACTATTGAAATACCTTTTTGAATTAAGAAAGTACTGATACGAGTTAACGAGAGGAGCCATCGAAGATCGTGGGTTAATTAGACATTGGGAAATTGGTTGCTGCAAGATTGATTGCCAGCTAAAATTGATCGTGACAAGTGAGAAATGAGAGAGGGAGGAACGTGGGATGTGTGCCCGTTCGATATTGATACTTTAAGAGAGAGAGAGAAAGAGAGAGAGAGGGAGAGAGAGAGAGAGAGAGAGAGAGAGACAGAGAGAAGGGGGAAAAGTTGCTACGCGTTGCATTCGTGCCCTGGTTCTACGCAACGGTCACTGTCCTATTAGTGTTTTAGCTGTTCGTCTGCCCGCTATTTGTGGAAGGTAATAATACGGTAGAATGTCTAAGCTAAATGGTATTAGTGCAAGGGTGCGATTACTCTGAATCGTTTTTGATTCAAACTCGCGAGAAGAACTCGTCCTCCCGTTACGAGAAGATCGTCTGGTGACAGAATGACCAGGAACCAGATAAAGATTGAAAAGCACAGAAAAAGTTGTCGCTCCGATCGAACGATTTACGGCGCGGAAATCTCGATAAAAAGCTCACATTGCACGTTTGTCAACAATATCGTTTCGACAAAACGTACTTTAAAATACGATGTGCATACAATTTTACAAAGTAAACTCCAGCAGACCTCTCTGTGCATTCCTTCAGCTTTTCAATAGTATCCAGGGAGTGGATACTAACAGTAAAATTCAACAAAACATGAAATACGTATACACATTACAGGTCCCTCTACTTTCGCCGAAGTTATGTTCCGACTTCGATTTAAGTCAAAATAATTATATAATACTAAATCTATCGTCTTTCTTTCTTTTTTAATATTTGTATTTTACACACACACACACACAAAAACCACTTTACATAAATAATACAAGATTATGTAAAAAGTTAATACCAGTTTCTAGTTTCTACCAATGCAAATTAAATTTAAATTCGATTTATATTCTTTATCTTTTTCTAATTCTTAGCTTCGGTCATAAGTTCCAAAATCCATAAGTCGAAGTAGTCATAAGCAGAGGGCTGTATTATGTTTTGCACATACTGCTTATGCATTTCAAAAAAATTGAAATCCACAAATAACATTCGATCTCCTCGAAATATTATCTTAAATCTTTCTAATTTCACACACGTATCACGTATACATCAGCTTTGTTGATTCATATCAGACATCAATTCTGATTTAATTGGATTACCGTTTCAGTGTTTGTCATTCATTTCCTCTATCACATGATTATCGGAAGGAGACAAGCTTGAGAAGGATCGACGATCCAGAGCGGCTTCCGCGATTAGTCAACAGATCTTCTTGCCATGGCTATTGAACATGCGATTCAATTTGCATTTATGTTGTATTAATTCAAAAGAACGCCGACTGCGCGATAAAGAAGAAGAAGGAATAGACGATGGATGATCGACCATAAAAGCGATAAAAATAGTAACGAACGCAGCGACACCAACAGGAGCTTGCAGTTTATCGCTGTGTTTCTCCAATTTTCTAAATTACATTGCGGAAAACGAGAGAAGCTTACGTAGAGAAGACGTCTATCTTTTCTATTCTATAGAATTGGATATGTTTCCTTTTCATTCTGCATTTGGAAAAACAAAAGCGTTGATATCTTAAATTGCAATAATTTGAAATTTAATAGTTTTGAAGCTTCGTATAATTTAAGACGAACCAAAAATTGATAAATTTTACGATAACTTTAAATAATTTTATTATTAATAAAATACTACAAATAATTTCATAAATAATAACAGAATTCTATAAATAATTCAAATTATTAATAGAAATAATCTCTATTTTGTACTTACAATAGTTATAAGTTATTGCTTTTTCTCTCTTTTTTTTTCTCGTTTTGAAGATTTTTTTTTTATTCGTGTAATTCGAGTTTTATCTGAGCTCTCGTTCCGCGGTTCTCTATTCAAATAAAACCATAAAGACTACTGTATTTCTAGTACCACCGTGTTTGCGCGTAACGTATGGCTCACATTGCACCATTTCGGGAAAATACGAGAACATACGGTTCTAGCGAAGAACGGCGACGACGAGCGCAATATAATTCTCATCAGGGACCATCGCGTGCGGCCGGTGCATCGTAAACCGCACACACCGCGGAATCGTAATCAAATTGAAAGTCCGGCCAGGGTGTCTCGTCTCGCATCGAGACGAGACTAGACGAAACGAGATGAGAAGTACTGTCCTGCGAATTCCGACATGTTATTGAAAAGATATGTTATTGAAAATCTTGAAAATAAATGGAGATACCCGTTCAATATCCGAGATACGCGTATGTTTAATCTTCAAGTTAACATAAAAAGCAACTGTTATCATTAATTTGTTGAAACCTATTTAAAATTGTTTTTCAAAAAATAAAATCTTAAAATAAGAAAAAATTTATTAATCTATTTTTGTTTAAAAGAAAAGAGAGGGATAGAGAAAATTTAATACTATTAAAACTAATTTTAAATTAAAAGTTAGAATGATTTAAGATAAAATCAAACAATCAAATACGTCGAAATTAATTATAAAAACCAATTTTAATTTTATTCTAATATCTTTATATACAAAGTATAAAACATATTTAAGAAAAAATCTATTTAAAGATAAAATATTCAAAAGATACTTCACATGACCTTTAATATTCTTTGATGCAAGATTTAGCACTTTTCACAACCAGTGTATGCGAAATTTTTCATCCTCCAAGCGCAATCTCTCACCTATCCATTATTTCACGTGACTGTCTATTCTCTCTCTAACGCATCGAACTTCGTCATTCGACTAGTCACTTAAAGAGTAACTTATCGGGTTATTCTCTCTCTGTGGCGCGTCTTTGCTCGCATCATTACGCCGTATTGTTAGGATCATTATCGATACAACGCGGTCCTTTAGAGCCACTCCTGCTGTCGGATCTCGGAACCCTTAGTTGATGACGTCGGGTATCATACATCACGCCATTTTTACTCGGTTACGCGCGACTTCCCCCGTTTTATCACAGGTGGCTTAAGCATTTGTCAAAACCGGCCGGGAATCAAAGCGAATGCGCGCCTTGCAAGATTTCTCGAGAGTGAAGAACACGCCTTTAGCTATTTAATAAAATGTCAATAGCAGTCGCGCGTAGAAAGAAAGAATATTTCACTTCATTTCTCTCTGTTTTCCGTGTTTCATAATGTTTTAAAAGATTGATTAGTGATCTTAATTAATTAACAGCTCGTTGAAAATCTTAGTTGGATTTAATCCTCTAGCATTACTTTGTGCCTTTTAAAGAACATCACGTTTTCTCAAAATTACTATTCAAATTTCAATATGTAAAAAATAAATATAATTTCAGTTTTTATTATGATAAAAATTTATTATTAAAGATTTCACAAATGTACAAAATTTTTTCAGATTTTTACGTAGTCCGGAATTATAAAAGATATATGCTATTTTCCTCAATGACAGAGTATAAACAATGATCGAAAATTTCGGTGTGTTGCTGGAGAGTTAAGAATAGCTTTAAAAATTGGATTTTTAGAAGTGTTTCCATTTAATATTTTTACTTATGATACGTGTATATCAATAAATACTGTTATTTATTTGCAACAATATATACAATATATCAAAAACTGATTGAAAGCTTAGAATAAATAAACGATTTGATAAATGTCAAAATAAATTCCGATCAATCAAAGTTTACGTGATAAATCAGCGATTATTCTGGGCAATAAATAAAGATCGATGGACCATGAATACAAAACAATGATAAACAGAAACTCACTGGGGATATGAATCCGACAACGGATGCTACGTAAACATGTCCGTAATTAATTACGTTTTCAATCAGATATCGAATGGATAACATATGATGATTTTCAACTGCAGGGTTATGCCGCCCTTAACGTATCATATTTCTTCGAGGTACGACGCGGAAGAGTTCGAGCGGGTCAGTTCGAGAGTGCCGGTATACACATCTTTCGCGTAGACTCGCGGCTCACGGTGTGACTAAGATTAAAATGTATGCCTCTCGAACACGTGGAGAGTCGACTAGTGGCGAGGTCGAGGCCTGCCCCATAAATCATCCTCCCCTGAAAATTTCAAGTAGCGCTCTCGGCTCAGCCTCCGAGAGAGGCGGATCGTGCCGCCGTTGCAACTCGTGCAACGCGTTCTATTACGGGTGTCGCCAAAAAAAAGTACACGCCAGTGGCAGCTGGAACTGGTTCGGCGGGAAACTCTCAACCGAACTCTTTCTCAGGGGAAACTTCATTCAAGATTCCCCCTGCTTTCGCGGATGTGTAAATTTTCTGAATTAAGCACTAAGGCGAGCTGCATCTCGAGAAGAAAAGAAATTGTAAAATCTATTCGTTATCTTGAAAATCCACTTTATTTGTCCGCTTTCATTTTTGGATTAATTTGTGTTTAATTTCTTAATGTCCTTCAATGTTCCTATTTAGTACTAAATAATCTGCAATTTTGTTAATTTTCCGCCAAGTAAAGAAAATGTAAATAAAAATATTATCTTACATGTCATTGATGAACAGAGATACATCCTTCAATGAATATATTTGAAAACAATTTTTTTCTTTATACAAATTTAAACAGGAAACATAATTATACAATTACTGTATGCTTAAAATACAAAATATCAAAACTAAAATATAATGTGTAGTCTATTTCAATTATTAAAGGGATCACTAATGAAAATTGAAGCACACAAAGAGATGATGTAAAAGTTTCTCCAAGCGAGAATTATATGCGAATTCATTAGCGAGCGAGCTGAATCACGAAAGTGTTAATGCAAATCTCACGAAACACCCTGTATAAAAGGGATATGTAAGGGATATGTATATGTACAGAGCGTGTAGGTTCACAATGTACACACGTTAGGTGTGACGAATATGCGCGAATGACGGTTCGCGCAACGAGCACCGGTACGGTGTCTCTGTGTGTGTAAGTGTGTGCGCGCCTCTCGAGTGTCGAGGCGAGCTTTCCGTAAGCATTGACGGAGTGTGTACATCGCGCAAATAGGTCGCGGGTCAACGGCCATTCGAGGCTACATCCCGTTTATCATTACCGTATGATCTACAGCCGGGAAAAGGGAAGGCACTCGCTCTCTCACCCGCTCGAAGCTCGGAAGAGAGCAACGTGAGTCGTGCTCTTCGTCACGCTGCCAAACGAATATGCGAGTGTCGACTTTGCGCGCGCCAATCTCTATGCATCTCGGAAAGACACACACACGTTCATTAATTCATTCGTTCATCGTGATTTATTCTCAATTCTTTTTCAAAAAATTGAAAAAATATAAATTGTCCAGACAGTGCGATAATTTTTTCAGACTGTTCTTCATAAAACGATATTAGTTTCGCAAATAGTTGTCTATAATAAAAATATAAACTATTAATGCCATAATAAATATGTAAAACCACAATTTCTAACAGCAACACCCGGACAACAATTTAAAAAAATCATTGATATAATGATGCATTGAATGGAAAATTAATTAGTTTCTGTTTAGTTAATTGTACATATATCGGCTGTTTATCGAATATTTTCCTTTGGTTGATATATTCAAAAATATCACATATTTTATATTTTATTCATTATTAACTGGAAATATAAAAGTTCGAATTTTTATCATATTCGTTACACATATATAATATTTATAAAAAAAAGTCATTTCCTTTATGATTGTTTTTTTATAAATAAATCGTACGTAAATTGTGTACAGACAGACAAGATAATTTAAATAACAATTTAGTCCGATTTAGGGAGATTATTTTATGTGATAAATTATAATAAAAAATAAATAAAAGAAATTTAAAAGCTGATTTGAGCGGGAATGAGCGAATGCAAGAGTGCCGTGATCGAATGAATGAAACCATTCAGATAGCATGTTTATACGCTCACCGGTGTAACAACTACGTCGAACGGTAGAGCCGGTCGGCACAGGCAACAATCCGGAAAGCAGATGGCACACCGGGTATAACGACGGATTATATATCGCTTGTTAGAGCACACGATAATAATAATATTGCGCAATCCTGCGCAATAAACGGTCGCGCGTGTCCGATAAAGGCCATTCATTGCAAATTGAGAGAAACGAAATGACTTAATCGGATTTTAATAACTATGTGATTATAAATATTCAATATATAAATTAAAAATATCGATAAGCATCTGTTAGGTAAAGATTCTTTTCTTTTTTTTTACAAAATTCCCGGTTTCTTGTACGTCCAAGTCAATTTTCAATTTCCAATAAGTCACTTCGTAATTTATATAATTATTTTAAAAAATTATTAGTCTGTTAAAGTAAGGTTTAAAAGAAATTAATCGATTAATCTAATTGCACTTCTCTAAATATAATTTTCAGAACGCTGCAATTATTTATATTTCAGCAATTCGAAAAAAAAAAGAGAGAAAAAGAAATCAATTTTGCATTTGTCAAAAAAGTCGCAGTAAATAAAAGTGATGTAAAAGGTCTCGAATATCCGATGATATCAATAGATAATATTTATTACTTTTTCACTGGACTTCCATCTGCATCTGATTCGTATTTGCCTTCGTATTGCTTCTCTCCTCGATTTTTTAATCTTCGAACTCTTTGATGCATTGGCTTCTATTAACATTCCTTGCAATATTACAATGGTGGCTTCTCTGGTCAATATCATGTAATAATTCCCGCGTTTTCGATTCGAAGCGCGGTGTATTGTCACGTCGCGGTTTTCTGGCATACGAGATCTCTCAGATCACCGCAAACGTTTTGGTAAAATCGGAAAATTTAATTTTGTCGGGGCGTATCCCGTGGATTCCAGGCGGAAGCGAAGCAGACGTGGGCGGCGCGGCGGCGGAGAATCCACTCTGCGTGATGCAGGGCGACAAGCTCGCAGATTCTGAATAGATAATGCGAGAGGCGCACGATGAAGATCTCATCAGTTCCGCGTAATTACCTCCCACACGAGAAGCCGTCCACGAAAGATTGTTACATCTGCAGCGGATAGCTGTCTTACCTACGTAATTTTCACAGTCTAGACGTGCAGTCTTGCGTACGTGTGCGTACGCCGCTACACGTGTATATATTCTTACACACATGCACGTACACGGGCACGAACTCACGAACGTGATTTCACGAAAACTTTGAGAGATTTCCGCCGTCCCGGTTGCTTGAGCCTCGAAGATATCCGTTCTTGCTAGTCGAGAGAGGTCAGAAGTAGACCAATTTCACTAACAAAGTAGTCTGCTCTAAAGTCGGAAAGAACTTGAAAACCTTCATTGTTTAAATCACGAGAGCTTCACTTTAAATAAAAAATGCGTTGGTTAAAAGTAGTAGATTAAATTGATAAATTAAATATATATATAT
>Ga0157363_1008021_pt1 | contig 10026 bp, 7 predicted proteins | sample AttsexASBM1_FD_111477 | JGI IMG/M metagenome (GOLD analysis project Ga0157363, IMG submission 111477) | Fungus gardens microbial communities from leaf cutter ant in Ribeirão Preto, State of São Paulo, Brazil - Atta sexdens ASBM1 | ecosystem: Host-associated > Fungi > Mycelium > Unclassified ...
GGAGCACTATGCGCGGGTACAAAAACAATTCTCGCAGAATGCAGATAACGGCGAGAGCGCGCCATTACATTAAGTCGATGAATTTATAGCCACCCAGTGGTGGTACCCATCTTCTTGAAGAATTCTCGAATGCTATCTGTAATCAACTCGGACGTCTGATCTGGTGGACATACCTTAACAAGAATCGCGAATACGTAGTCTCGAAGTGCCCACCATTTGAAATTCCCTATAGGCAGATATTTTAAGGATATCTTCTACTGGCAGCTTTTTAGTGAACTTAAACAATCTCAGTCCCTGCTCCGTCAGTAGTGTTTCCACCCATGGTCTTGTCACGCTTTTGGGCGCCAAGGTTTGGGAGATGGAAGTATAAACTTCAGGCCAGGTCGAAAATTCATAGACAGGATGAGTGTCACCATTTTGTCCATTAAATAAATGGCAGCAAATTTGTGGCAATCACCAGACAAGATAAAAACATTTGGAGCAGAATGAAATGCATTAAGGGGCAAATGTCACTTGCCCAGAAATCCTGCCCAAGAATCAACTTGTGCATTGTAAGACTAGAGGGTTGTGAAGAGCGCAGGGCTGATTGACACTATATATGCCTTTGTCATTTCCAGAGCAGGAAAAAAGCTTAAGGGCATACAGTATTTTGGAAAGTCATGCCATAGATAGCTCTGTCATAGACTGACTTCTGAGATATCCAAGATATTTGCTTTTTGCTCACAAATAAAGCTTTTCACCAGTTCCAGGTGTTTTTTGCTCATGTGTAGATCAAGTTCTTGTGTTTTATCATCTAGTGACCTCTTAGCCACAGCTCAGACTACAGTACTTAGTATTTAAGGCTAAGTAGATACTCTATACTTTTCTCAGTCTAATAATCAAACTCTAGTGACCTGCTTCTTTTCTTGCATATTCTTAAACTTGAACTCCTTCTGAAATTATAACCATGTGACAAGTAGTTAGCACCTAGTGTTGTAAAGACCACTTTCTACTCATCCCTCTCCTTTATTCTCATGTTGTTATAACTCCACCTCAGATCTATCTTTTTAAATATTTTCTTGGTCCCAATATTCTCGATAACATCTGAAATAAGTAGCAGTGGATAATTATTCTTCACCATTCACTCAATGAGATATCAATAATTTTGTACCATTCTTTTCTTTCCATTCTTCTTCTCTACAAAAAACACTAGTGCCATTTTGAGGCAACTTTAAGGATCTGATATACTCTTTCCTCAATTGTTCTGATATGAACTTATGCATTTCTTCTCTTTCTTCTTTTGATAATGAATATATCTTTTCTTTTTTCAGCACAAATCCTTTCTTTAAGTCTATCACATGGTCTGTTGTTATTCATTTGTCTCGCATATGTCTCGCTTCGCACTCTCTTTCTATTTGATATCACATTCTTTCCTTCCAGACTTATTTCCTTATATAAGATTGGACTGTATATTTCTTTGCACCACACAGTTCTCACCTCAGTCTTCGTAGCACAAAACTGAGGTGAGTATAAGATGTTTTCTATATGTTCTTTTCATTGTCTGACATGTACCTAGTCACGACTGTTCTAGGTATATACAAATATATGAGTTTCATGCTACAAAGACTGAGTCACGACTGTTCTAGGTACAGCTGCTCTCGTTCTGGTTCCTTGCACAACATGGTCCCATATCTTTCTTGTCATTATTCTCTCACTTTGCTTTTTCCCAAAAACCTTGATCTATCTGTGGAATCATTCCAGTACTAATTTCTTTACTTCCTCTTCTGATCTTACTGCTTCTTCCTTCTCATCCCAAATTTCCCATTTTTCCACTACCTTCTTTACATCTATCATTCCACTCCCTAAGTTGAGACTAAGATCATTATCTGTAGCTCAGTTACAACTTCTGAAGATAAACATCAAGCTTAATCTGTTGTTAAACATAATATTATGGACCTGTTTGGGCTTTATGTCTCAACATTATTTATTTACATTAGTATTTATTTTCTTCTACTTAGTTCTTTGACATTTTGATGTCTCAGTAAGCATATAGTGTAGATGTGCATAGCTTACAATTTACAATAGTTCCATCTTACAAAATCCCACAATGTTTTCTTAATTGTTAGTCTTTGATCTGTACTGTTCATATATTACAACTTCAGGTTATAGGTCCTAATTGCCTGTAATATTGAAGACTATCATTCCATAACCTTAACTCTATCTATTTTAAAAATTCCCATTTACACACACTTATTCAATCTTGCAATTATCTACCATAATGAGTGCTAACACATCAAGCTTGGAATCTAGTTAACTTTTTTATATTTCTTTTCTAGAAAACAATGGTTCTAACTATAGCATATAGAAGTATAGAATTTTCATAATGCTTGACATTTAGGAGTTGTTGTCTCTCATTGATGGTATAGAGTCTGTTCTATCTGAGAGAGCAAATAAGCTAGATGTCAAGAGTGGTGTTAAGATGGACAAAACTTGCTTTGAGTGGATATTTACAATCAGTCACACAAAAAGAGGTCAGATCAAGTATGAGAACTTATCCAGAAATAGATATAGATATTCATAATATTGAATAAGTATCTAGGTTGCAAATCAAGCTTGGATGATGAGATATCAAGGCAGACTAACTAATAGCTTAGTTAGAGAAGTGTAAGAAGTTGTTAGGAGGTTATTAGTTGGATCTTAGTTAGAGCTTAGTCAATTTTCAGACTGAAGACTACAGAGTATTTACTTAGTCTTATATACTAAGTCTGTAGTTGGAACTGTGGCTAGGAAATAGTAGTGTAGGAGATAACTAAGAAGATATTATAAAGATGGTTTTTAGGGTATAGGATAATTAGAAGTCTAGGTGATGAGTTATCAGAAGATGAAATACAGGAGGCTGATCCATGCACAAATAAGCATGAATATGGAAGTGTACTTATATATAGTTAGAGTCCTAACTAGAAGTCAGTAAGCAGATATCTTAGAAGTCTTGAAAATCAGTCTATGATACTAAAGAATCAAGTTGTTATCACTATTGCTTATAAAAAATAAAAAAACAAGGATAAACAGGCTAGAGCTTAGATCACTTTGATACTGAGAGATAAAATACTTAGTGGAGTTGTATTGTACATTACTACTACTGAGACTTGGGATAAGTTAGAAACTCAGTATGAAAGGAAAAACCAACACACTATTGCTAAATTAATAAGTGACATTTTTCATGGTATATTTGTTGAAGGGACTCCTCTAAAGACACAATTTAACTCTATGATACAGAAGTCCAAGAATTTAGAACACATCTTGACTGATTCTTTAGTTGTAACAGCAATAATTATATTACTTTTCAACTCCTATATATTGCTGCAACAACTTCTTTTTATAACATCTGATGACAAATTATCAACAGATTTCATCATTCAACAAACACTCATAGAAGAGTGTTTCTGTACTAGAAATATAATAAAAATAGCTCTCTTTACTAAGAAAATAAACTGGAACAATAGTTCTAGAGTGGCATTAAAAGCTAAGCCAATTTCTGGAGACTTAGAGAATGACAGCAAAAAATCAATGTGAGTGAAATATCATTACTACAAGAAGAAAAGCCATATTAAGTTTGAGTATGGAAATTAAAGGTAGATATAGTGGCTGGTAAATTGAAGGAGAAGAATGAGAAGAAAAAGAAAGAATCTTCTATTAAACTGACTACAAAGGTGACTCTTAGAGAAGATGAAAATAAGAAGACAATTTTTTATCTCTTTATAGCATACACTGATACTAGGATATTAAGAAATCATTCTAAGATGTAGATAATTTATTCCAGTACAATAGCACCTATAACTAGGTAAAAAGAATGATTCATTCACTAAACTAATTTTAACAAATCTATCTCTGTTAGTTTAAAGAATATGAACATTATCAATATTATTAGGTTAGAGTTTATTGGAATCACTTATCAGGCATGGTTCATACCAAAAGACAAAAGTCCATAAGATTAGCTTAGGAATATATATAAAGTGTGAAAACTCCATACAATAAGCTTAGTAATGCAGACTTCTCAGAATGACCTTGGCTTTAGCTTATGTGCTATGCTATTTATGTGCTATATAGTTACAACTTCAGATGAATGAATGAAGTTGAAGGTAATTAAGTACTGATAGTAGTATGTTACTATTAAATATCAGGAATTGAGTTCAATAGAAAATATCTTCATCAATTATCAGACTAGTAAATTATAGTGTAACTACTAGTCTTATATATGAGTAAGATATATATGGGATACTTAGAAGTTTCAGTGTACAGTACTAAGCAGAGGTTTCAGTATTAAAACACTAAAAGAGATTAGATAGGAAAACTCTACTATGAAAGGCTGAGCTTGATAGAAATATCTCTACTATAAAAGACTGAGTACTTAAAGAGTTGGACAATTGTATTACTGCTACAGAGACATATTGCAAGAAAAGTAGCTATTATAGAAGATGGGCTTTTACTAGGGTTAATAAAAAAACATCACTACTGCAGAGATATATCTTTGGAACAGGTTAACTTGGGATATAACAGTATTTCTCTCTTAGAACTAAGTCTTTAAAATGCTATTTAGTTTATCCAGTAAACTTATAATGGTACCTAAGTCAATATATAAAAGAAAGAAAATTTTTTATTTCTTTTCTCTATACTACTATGTCTTCTCCCTCATCAAACATTTCAGAGGCTGATGTTAAAATACTTAAGTAATAATGTATAGAAATGTGATAATAGTACAAGGAGCAGCAGTAGCTCTAAGCCTGCCTAGAAGAGACAGTAGAAGTATATCATATTGAGTGGGTAGCACAGGAAGCAAGAAAGGCTGTTAAGACCAAAGTATAGGAGAAGGCTGTATAGAGACAGTATGAAGAGGAGAGATTAAAGAAGAAAAGGTTGGAAGATTTGAAAAAGTTCTAGGATAAGATCCTGGATGATAAAGCTGCAATTATGAAATACTGTGAAATCTTCTAGATAGTAGGAACCAATGTAAGGAGATCTTTTCAGAGGACAAGGCCAAATGGTGGCCATTTCAAATAGCAAAAGAAAAGCAAGCAAAGAGATATCATAAAGATGATACAGTGAAGATGGAGGGTGAGAACTCTTATGAGAGATGTATGCATGCTAAGTAAGATTACCTAGTATACAATAACAGATAAGTAGCAAATTTCTAATTTTATATTTCATTTTCACTAATTAATTTCTTCATCTATAGTCACTCCCTTGTTTGTGTAGAGTACATTGTTATTAAGCAGCAGTGCATTTCATATGTCAATACCACTACTGCCAAGAAGTTAGTTCCTACTTATAGTAGAATTCTTAGTATCATTCAGCAGGTATTCCAAAAGCTTGTGGAAGAGTATTATGATGTTGGAAAGTTCTTCTGAAACTTAGTTGAGGGACAAAAGAAGAATACTGTCTAATTAGCAAGAATTAGAGCTGCTGTTGATGCTTGGTGGAGTTTAAAGAAGGTTTCATAAATTAACAAGAATAACAAGGAAGGTAAACATAACAGAGATGAAGAAGATAAAGACAAAGACAAAGATAGCAGAGATAAGAATGGAGAAGAGTTCATGATAATACCTAAGAAGGTTGAGAAGAAGGTATTGGAGCAAACTCTGTTGTTTGCTTTTTGTTAGTTTTGTTTTATGATTATTATTACTGAATATGAGTTTGAGCTTGGTTTGGTATTTCTAACTGTGTAGATAAGAAAAGTATTAAGATAGTTTAGAAAGGAAAATAAAATAGAAGTTAAAATCCAAAAATTGAAAGAAAAATGCTGAAAAAGTACATAAAAGCTAGAGTTAAGCTAGAATAGAAAAGAACAAATAGAATATACTAAGAGAAATCCCTGTTGAAAGTGCATAAAAACTGGAGTTGAGTTACAACAGTGTTATTAAGACAATGGAAGTAGACTAGGCTTAGTGGAATATACAATATGGAAATTAGATACTAAGTTAGTAGTATGAGTGAACTTAGAGATAGAAATCTACTTAGATTCATCTTTGGTATGTTCATACCCTAACCAAATAACCTTGCAAAGGAGCTTGCATATTTGTTAGAGATTGATTTTGGAATCTATTATCTGTAAGATTTCATGCTTGAGTTCTCTGTTGATAATCACTAGTGCAGAGGTCAGTTGTATTCTTTCAGAAAGGGTATTGAAAGTAGTGGGTTCAAGTATAGAGATATAGAAGACTGGATGTATAGAATACATAAACTTTGGAAGACAGAGAATAAATGATAAAATACTAAGCTAAAAAATGATTTTATAGGGTCCAAGATATTTTTTGAATAGCTTTTTTGAGGGCCAGATAGTTCTATAGAATTGAATCTTGCAAAAAAAATTATTACCTACTTTGAAATTGGGTATGGGAAAATATCACACATTAGCAGACTTTTAATAATATTATTGGGCTATGATGATCTTAGCTTTAAGAGTACTCTGTAACTTATTGAGATCTATAGTAAAGTTGTAGACTTGGGAAAATACAATATTGCATTTAGAGTGAATGAAGATATTTGGATAATATCTTTTATTAGCAAAGAATGGCATGATACTGGTGGTAATACTAGAAACACTATTATAAGAGAATTCTATAAGTGGCAAAAGTTCATACCAGTTATCTTGCTAGTAATTATAATATACACAGAAGTATTGCTTGAGTGCCTGGTTTGTGCATTTAGTTTGTTTATCACCTTTAGGATAGTAGTGTTACAAACTTCATTCAGCTTGTATCTCCACAACCAGTAGACCAATTTTTACAAACCAAGTTGCATTGGAAAGCCCTAAATAAAGGCTATCTGCACATATGTGGAACACATAAAAGCAACAACAAACAACCAAGATATCAAGTTATCAGTAACTGAAAAATCTCTGTTTGCTAATGTCTCATGAATAGCTAGATGGATTTGCACAATCAAACTTGCATTGGAAAGTGCTCATCAAACCATTTCCAATGATATATGATATATCTCATAGCAATAAGTATTGATAGAGATACATACAAGCATATCAATATAATGATATAATTAGTTATTTTCTAAAATTAGCCTGATAGCTGCTATGACAGATGACAGCTCCTATCAGGTACAAGTTTTGATCATGTGATGGAAACAGCTTGTACACAGACCATCACTTTTTTGTATATATACCTCTGTGTCTAAGAATTAGACCTCAGACTTAACTTAACAACATCAATTTTCATTATTTATCATTGACATCTGTATTGATCTTCATTATCATTGTCATTATTATTGAACTTCTGAATCACTCCTAAACCTCTGAGAGTGTACCTAAGGTTCAGATATTACAAATAAGTGAGTAGTTCATTTTGTGATAAGTAGTCTAAAGTGAAATAAAGCTATATATTCAGAGTAGTGTCTAAAAAACAGAAAAATTTTGATACAAACTCTAAACCTTTATTAGAGGTAATATGAGGAAGAATGCCATGATTGGAAAACACATAGAGAATAAATAAACATGTAAGGTCTACAGATATAATGGTGTCATAGACAGGGATAAAAATTGCCTACTTGGTGAGCTGGTTAATAATTAAGATAGTATCAAACTCAGAGGATAATGAGAGTTTCTTATAGAAATAGAATTCCATAGTTATTTGAAGATAAGAAGTTGCTTTAAAGATTTATAGGGCTTGTGACATTGAGGTTTAGATTGTATACAAGTGATACAAGACTTGTAGAATTGTTATATATTAGTATAGAGACTAAACTAGGAATAGCTATGACAAACAAGTTCCAGTATCTTGTTCTAACCAAAGTGGCCAACAAGAATATAATTGTGATTATACTAGAGAACTTATGTGTGAAGATTATTAGTAGATAGTATATAAATTCTATCATCAAGACAAAGAAGACCATTAGGGTCCATAAACTATTGGCTATCTGAGGAGATATATTTTGTAGCAGTGGAGTTACTAGAAATTGCTAAACAAATATCTCAGTACAAGGTGTTAAGATCAATAACTGTAGCTGTGCAAAGAGAAGTAAAAAGAAGAACAGTAGCTCATATAGAGGCCACAAGTTGTTTTTGAGTGAAGATAAGTTTGAAGTTATATGGGTTAACTATGGCATAGCTAGTATTTCTTTCTTTAAAATAGATGTTCTATTGTCTAGTAAGAGTATCCAGTTTGGTATTAAGATAACCAGAGTGGAACCTAATAACAAGATTGAACTGCAAGAGGTATTTAGGCTACTGTACTTATTTTCAGATTAATATCTTGATAGTAGAAAAATACTTAAGGTTTTTATGATTTGTAACAATATTAATTGAGAAAGGCTGGACTTTCTAGATAGTGGTACCCAAATTTTAAAAGCCTCAAAAATAGTGCAAAGTTTCTTATTATAAGTGTCATAATTCAACTCCATCATAGTGAAAGTGTAGGAGTGAAAGACAACTCGATAAACTTTGTTTTCTTCATTCACAATTAAAAGAATTACAACAAGAGTATAGTCCAAAGTATCAGTTTCTACAATGACTTGAACATTAGAGATTCAGTGAATGAGAATAGGAGCAGAGATAAATGCTTTCTCAAAAGAGTTGAAAGCATCATGATAAAAAGAGTCAAACTTCCAGAAGATGTCTTTCTAGGTAAGATGAACCAATGGAATAATGATGTCCAAGTAGTTAAAGATAAACTGGTAGTAAAAGTTTGCAAAACCTAAAAAAGATAAGATGTCCTTGACTTTTTTTAGATTCTAGCTTGAATAATCTTTACTTTGTTGTTGAACATAGTGAGACCAAAAAAAGAAATGATATATCACAGATACTTTACTGACTCAGAATAGAACTTGCATTTCTTTACTTTGGCATAAAGGATAGCCTTGTAGAGATGTTTGAGCACTTTCTTAACATACTAGCAATGTTTAGATATATTGTTGGAGTAAATGAGTATATTATCAAGATAGATTATAACATAGATATCCAAAAGATTGAAAAAGAGGTTATTTATGAATTGCTAAAAGACTGTAGAAGCATTGGTAAGACTGAAGAGTATTACAAACTACTCAAATAATCTATAGCATATCCTAAAAGCAGTCTTTTATTTATTACTATTGGCAATGTGAACTAGATGGTAAGTATGGTAAAGATCTATCTTTGTATACACTTAGGCTTTGTGAAATGAGTTAAGTATTGTGGCAACTACTAACTAAGATGGTCAATAGCACACTAAGTAAACTTATAAATGAAGTATCTTATGGGGATCATAAGAGAACTCAACAAGGAGTCCTCAATGTATTCCTACATTATTTATACAATAGATATATGGTTTATGCTAGTGATAAATAACCTTACTCTAAAGTACATGTGTCATCCATGAATCCACCATACCATAACTACAAGACAAATATGCTACAACCATGTTTGTTACAATTCAAATGTCTTAGAGTTGGAATAAGAACAGAATCTTGGATTGGGTTATCACAAGAGAACTCAATAGAGAACTCTGTACAAAACTGTCTACCTTATATACTAAGACTGGTAGTCCATGCTACTACTACAATTAGCCTATTCTAAATGACCATATGTCTACCTTAAGGTTAACATGTATTAAACATATTGTTATAACATTATTCCTTCCAGAATCTTCTACTGTTTTCCATTGTGACAGTGACATGTGACATCACACTGAACCCTAACCCTAGTTCCCAAAATAAAATAAAATACTTTTTTTATAATTCTAATAATACTTTTGACATTATTGTTCTAGTTCCTTTTACTACATTCCAGACCTATGATATCACATCATGTGACCATAGTCATGTGTGTTATGGGACGCTTTGGACACAAATAATTTTTATTTTCTTTTTTCTTTTATTTTCTTTTATTTTCTAACTTTATAGGAATTTTGTTTTCTTTTTCTTTTCTTTTGGACGATAAAGAGACACGTGACACTGCAGTCACATGACATGTCACATGATGTGATGTCATAGGCCTAGAAGGTGGTGGAAGGATCTAGAAGATGACGTCAGGGCACATGTATACAACATGGTGGCCTTAAGGCAGAC
>Ga0157363_1008022_pt1 | contig 10024 bp, 6 predicted proteins | sample AttsexASBM1_FD_111477 | JGI IMG/M metagenome (GOLD analysis project Ga0157363, IMG submission 111477) | Fungus gardens microbial communities from leaf cutter ant in Ribeirão Preto, State of São Paulo, Brazil - Atta sexdens ASBM1 | ecosystem: Host-associated > Fungi > Mycelium > Unclassified ...
AAGAAAAAATGTATGTTGTTGTATGAAATTGCTGATGATGTGCACTGATTAATGTTGACAGATTTCAATCACATAAAAAAAAGTGTGTTGCCCAGGGTAGCTTTGTACGCTCACTAATGCCACTTATAAGGAAACAGCGGATTTAAGCTTATACACCTTGTATCAATAAAACAAGTATACCAGATTTTATTGCTTTTTCAAAAGCTACAGAATTAGTTGTTCACCAAATGTTCCTCGTAGTATATACCATCAAAATATGTCTATTTTCGATTTTGTTACTAACTACGACACACGAAAAACAATTAGTTTATCAGCATCGGCGCCCGCGCCAATCAAAGATTGTTTAAAGAATTTGATGCTCGCAAGTTTTTGATACCAAAAAATGATCTTTGTTACATATACTATCGAAATATACCCATTTTCGATTTTGTTGCTAACTCTGACACATGAAAAATAATTAGTTTATCAGTATTAGCGCTCGCGCTAAGCACTTTAATCACTCAACGATTGTTTAAAGAATTTGTTGCTTGCAAGTTTTAGGTACCAAAATATTCCTTGTATGCTAAATATATTCATTTTCGATTTAATCATGACGCTTTTAATCATGACGCTGCTACGCGTGACAATGCAATTTTGATTATTTATCGATATTTGTTTAATAATGTAATTTTTTTGATATTTCTTTGCAGTATCTTGGAACAAAAAAAGCAACAAAATCTGGTATATCTTTTTTTTGATATTGCAGCTCTGTATATTATATATTTTTTTATGGTAGAATCCAGCTTGCCATTATGTTGGACCCACTCATTTTTTTTATTGCTAAATGGTTGAAGCAACAAAATTCGCTCTAGAGCAATTAATTAGCAACAAGATACCAGATACTAAATTTTTTACTATATCCGAACTCGGTTTGCGCTGGAGTCCAACTTAATAGAAATATAAATCTTTCTTTTGAAGCTTTTAATCGTATAAGTGAACACAACCAAAGATCCCTCTCTGATTTAAATGAGGTTTAGTATGTTGTTTTATGGACAGAAATAAGAGATACGTATTTTTTTTATGCCGGTTGAATTGCACCTTAAATGGAAATCTTCCTCGAAAAAGATCGGTCTTTTTCTTTCAAAGCGAATATTTTCGAAACTATGAGAGATAGAAAAAAATTTCTAGAATAAAAATTGAATAACGTTAAGAGTTACTTTATAACTACAATAAACAATTTTTTTTAATTATTTATTTAATGTTTACTTCCACCTCCATATTTTAAAAAATTTTTTAATTTTTACATATCGAAAATGAAAGAAGATTTTACACTAAAAATAACAATGTATATTAAAATCTAGTTCCGAAAAATTTTTCAGATATGAATAAAATTGTCTCTATATATGCATTTCATATTTGTTTTATACCGCGTTGGCTGCGCGTGATAGCGACGAAGGTAAATACAACACAATTCGTAGTGCAGTATCAGTACAGCAATGACTATTGAAATAAGTTTTTTAAATAGTATTAATAATAACAATAATAATAATAATAATAATAATAATAATAATAACAATAACGATTCTGTTGTTGAAATTGTTAAAATCAAATACTTTTGAAAATATAAAGGAATGTACGAAATATTATGAATTAAAAACCAAGTAAGAATAAAGAAATTATTACGCTAATAAAATTTTATTCATTTCATTTTATTGTAGAGCAGCTAATTTTAGTGTTCAATGTTAACATGAATAATATATTAATAAGGCACTGCGTCTGCTATGCTGAAAATAGATTTGCATTGTTTTGCGTACATTGATGATACATAAATATAAAAAGGAGTAAATCGTTGCAATGAAGTTTCATACTTGATTTCGAATAAGTACTATGTACTGATTGCGAATGTCAACTACGCTAATAAGTATAAAGTATCTATTTTTGAAGTTCACGTCGAACTGACAGGGAGCGAAAAAGGGGAAGAAATTTAACAGCACAATTTAATTCGTCTGAAAGAGATCAAATAATGTAATTCAGACAACACTTTTTATTTAAATATCTTCAGATACAGACAAGGATCACTGATTGCGCATTAAATCACGCTAAAGAAACATTGACGAAAATCAACTTATTCATGATTGCGAGACAGGTTTCTGCTAACATACGAGACGAGAACAAAGAGCAAGAGCTCGCTTTGTTCGCTTATGTATAGATGGTACTTATGTATAGATAATAGCCTTTCTAAGAGGGTCTGGAGGATTATGCGGCGAAATAATAATTTCCGTTTTTACTCAATCCTTCTAGAAAAGCCATGCTTACAGTTTAAATTATTTGGCTGCTTTGCTCGTTTAACCACGAAGCGGCTAACAATTGTTTCTGAGGAGCCTTGCCATCACCGTTCATTGGGGTGGATGGAATCGATACAGGATTGATGGAACCGATTCCGCTCGTATGTCATAGTGATTGCCCTGATTCGTATAGAGCGCGGTAATTTTAAGCGCGATAGTCATCCCTTTTTCGACTTTCGAACATCCCGCCCGCCTCCCCACTCGACGAATTTGTGCGGCCCTCACGCAACTCCAGTCCAGTCACTGGACTCTGCAAATAAATGACGGCGCGATGAAACTACAGTCACGCGCGAGCACGTGGACAATGAGTGAATTGTCTAGTCACAATCAGCAAGTGAAATTGCCAGAATTTCTCAATCACGGATCGAGTGTGGTCGGATCACAACGAAAGTGCCTTCAGACGAAAGAGCCGTGTGTTGGCGATTGAAACCAGCCTAGTGTGTTATGTTAATGTGACGAATGATAAGGGAAGATTTTGCGAAGAATAATCGCGACTTGTTGACACCCTGTGTTCGCGATTAATCTCAATTTAGAGGAGCTCTATGATAAGCGATTATTCTTTTTTGTTGATATTATGTGAAGGATGGCTGTTAAGCTACTTGAGTATAAATATCTATACTTTACAAATGAAGATTTTTAACAATATTAATGTACAGTTAGTATAGGATTCTAATTCGGGAGGAGGGACGAGCGGGGAGATACCTGTGGCTCAGGGAAGAGTCCACGGGAGAGAAGAGTAATGTCACTAGGCGGGATGGCGGGATAGGAGGGGGAATGACGCAACAGTGCATGACGTCACTGGATGAAAAGATGACGTTCGGGAGTGTGCGGGGGAGACGTCGCGGGGGATAACGTTACGGGGCGGGGGAGGAATATGATGTCCCGAGTACGGGAAATTACATAGCGGGAAATTACCTAGCGAGGAATGGAGTGTGTAGAAATCTGTGCGTCGCGGTGATGACGTCATGCGGTATCATTGGCTGCCGAGCGCGATTCTTTACCGTCGGGCGCGATTTGCCGCCGCCTTCGGCCGTGGTCCACCGCCGGTCCTCATTATCGAATGCGGTCCCCACCGCGCGCTATAGTTACCATTTATTTATATTTACGTTTCTTATGCTTCGCCATCTTCTTCTTATGTAATCTTTCCTTTAGCATTTATTCCAAATCCAGCAATTATTCATGCAGAAATATTTTTATTCTACCGAATTATAACTATTATTATTATTTCAAAGAGCGCGATGGTACGGTCGTGCGTAATGCGCGCATAACACGATGCCGCGAAGAAAAAACGATTGCAGATACAAAGATATTTTTTATTTTAGACATTTATTTACATATAAGTTATTTACTTTTTTATTATTTACTTACCATATAAATTATTTTTTCTCGATAATGTTTTAATTTTACTATTAATAAAGAGAAGATTATGTGCAAAGGATAGCCATTAGAGAGTAGAACACTAATCATAGATTCAATATTTTTTTATTATATTCTGGATGCGCAAGAAAAAGAATTCTGTCAATCTGCTCGATTATCACTCCTTTTTTATGTTCCATCGAATGATTAGATTTATAATTTAGATAATGTCCCGAATTCGTCGGTTTCCTATAATTGTCGAATCTGATCAGATCCTCAAATTGACAAATTATCAAGAAAATCAACGGAATCATCATAATTATGCTCAACTGTGAATCTCAGTCTATCATGATAAGAGTTAAACTTATTTAATATTCAATCCGGTTGTTAAGCACTGCAAGTAAAATGTCGTTCATGTACTGATAATAGATTGATATTAATGTTGATGTAAAGAATGTACTTTTTCTAAGTCTTGAATAACTAAATCCGCTAAGATCGGTGGAGACTCCCATAAGCATACCGAAGATTTGTTTAAAATATCGATTGTCAAATTTGAAGTAGGTTGAGTTGAGAACCGATGAAATGACGTTTAAAAACTCTGTCATAAAAATGTTCGTGTTTTTCGATATACAACTCCATCTTCCTTTAATACTCTATAACTAAATCTTCCGGAATGTTCGTATGTATATAATGTCAAAAGATACCATTTCATAATTCGGCTCTAGTTTAACTGATTGAGCCCTACTGTTTAATTGATTCACTAATTCCCAGCTATTTTTAATATAGCTACCCTTTTTTAAAACTTTTGTTAATGATATCTTTTAAAAAAGAAGCCCGAGGATTATTAATACAATTGACAATCACTCTCAATGGATTACCCTCTTATCTTTGGCATCCCATATGATCTCGGCATCATAACCTAACCTCATCCGTAACATTAAGTATTTTATACATGGATATTTCATGTTCTTCCACCTTGCTAAAAATCTATGAGTTTGTCATCATTGTTGTCGGATCTTAATATTTGTATATGTCTTATTATAGGATAACATTATAGGATAACATTATAGGATAACATTACATGCATTTTGTTATTGTAGTCAATAAAATTCATCACTACGGTCGAATTCTCTTTATCTGCTTATGTGATCAAAATCTCTGGATGTTAGATTCTGTTATAAACTGTTTTACATCTTTCATTGCTTTTTTTAATAATGTGTTATCCTCAACATTCATTGCTAAATTGTTATGAGTAATTTTCTTTAAAATGAATGAATGGATCATTTCTTATAGAATTTCGAGTATTATCATCTAATTTATTAATATTGTATTCAATGTGCTTTATGAACTCAATAATTACTTTGTCCTTATTTATAATATTATTAGGTAAATTGAAATTTTTGTCCTAGTTGCAATAATATTTTAACTTTTTCGTGTATTTCTACATTATTCAGATTAATTAAGTTCTTATTAATGTTGCTCAATTTAAAATTATCATTTATCAAACTTAATTGAATCAATACTTATGTGAAAAATTATTTCTAAATTTTCTGTGCTCAACTTCTGAGTAAATTTTTTTAATCTTTGATGGAATGAATTCTGAGCTATTAATAGTATTAATGGATTTCGATCATAATAAATTGAATTCAATCGGTTTTATCTTTTCCTTTTTTTAGTCGAGCTACATTTGTTCTTAAGTTTTTCAATTTGTTATTTATTCAACAAGAGTTATTAAACTCTTTCACCCATATCTATTATTAAAGTTAAGCTCTTGTCTCTAAATTTAAAAAAGAAAATGATACATGATGGTAAAAAAACATGAAATTAATCTATTATGCTTAAAAAGTTTATTTCTGGTGTGAGATAATTGTCTACACGCATCTCTTAGCTCTAATTGTATTATTTTATTATAACTATGAAATTGTGTTTAAGTCTACGCATTTTATACAGCGAAGTATTAACATACAAGTTGAATTGATAATTTATAATTCCTTGTAAGTGTTGTCTTTTACATGATTTAAAAAAAATATATCTTAGGTTAATATTCTGTTTCATCAATTTGATACATTGTTTTAATAAAAGACACGCTATATTAGTCAAGTATATTCTAATAAATTCAAAGAACGATAAAGTAGAACGCATGTTTATGCCAGTGTTATAATAAACAATAAAAGTCGATACGTAGTATAATTTTTAAACACAACGAATTTCTCAACGGCATACAATCACAACGCAAATTGTTTATAAACGGACTGTCATGATTTGAGTTGAATGTAAAGGCTTTATCAGTTAATTCGTTATAACAAGTTTACCACGTTTACCTGATGAGACTCACGGAGATTATTATACATAGTATATTAGGAGTACAAATTAGTTCGGTCCGTTTTTTTTGTGCATTTATTTCAAAACAAAATGAATGAACAGATTATTTAAAGTATTGTCCGTTGCTGCCTACTATTTTTTCTCATCTCTCAGACAATTTTCGAATTCCATCTCGAAAAAATGACTCGTCTTTAGAGGCGATCCAATTTTTGAGTCAATTTTCGATTTCTGCGAAATAAGTGAACCGGTGACTTGCTGCATCCTTTGGAACAACCAATAACCAGAAGAAGCAATGTCCGGAGAATACGGCGAGTGCGATAAAACATCCCATTTGAGCGTTTCCAAATATTTTTTTAAGACTTTAGCGACATGAGGCGACATGAGCATTATCATGAAGAAGAATAATTTTATGATGTCTTTGCTCGTATTTCGGCTGTTCTCGCGATGCACGGCTCAAACGAATCAATTGTAGTCGATACCGATTGCCCGTAATGGAATCGCCAGGTTTCAGCAGCTCATAGTAAACAAGATCCTTCTGGTCCGACCAGATACAGAGCATGATCTTCGAACCATGAATATTCGACCGTGATGTTGATGTTGAGGTCGATGGCAATGATTGACCGGGCTTAGCGTAGTATTTTTTCTTCTTGGGATTGTTGTAGAATATCCACTTCATATCTCCTGTCATAATCCGATGCAAAAACTTTTTCTCTGTTGTCTTTGAATCAGCTGTTCGCAAGTGAAAAATTGCCTTTCAATGTCTCTCGGTTTCAGTTCATAGGCACCCAATTTCCTTATTTTTGAATCATTCCCATGGCTCTCAATCGTACAGAAACGGCTTGTTGACCCCAATGATTCTACAAGCTCCTCTTGCGTTTGACTCTGATCTTTTTCGAGTAATGCCTCTAATTCTTTGTCTTCGAATTTTTTTGGTTGTCCAGAGCGAGGCTTGTCTTCAACGCTGAAATTTCCTTGAAATGTCGAAACCATTTTGTACATGATTTATCAGTTGGACCAGTGTCATCATAAACTTCGACAAGCATTCGATGGGCTTCAGCCGCTTTTCTTCCAATTAAAACAAAAAATCAAAACCTCCCGCAAATGCTGCTTGGTTAACACAAAATTCGACATTTCAAACACAGTAAAAATCAAGATTTTTGTATGAAACTCAAAGCGATATAAATTGAATATTATTAGCAGATGTTTAACCTCTCTGAAACTGCCAAAATCAGCTGTCACTATGAACCATTCACAACAGTTGGAGCTATCATTAGGGAAACGGACCGAATTAATTTGTATTCCCAATATGTATTATATTATTTTATTATAGATATTTATATATATATATATATATATTTTAATTAAAAATTATTATTAATATAAGAATATTCATTCCATTAGAATCTGGAAATTATATGTGGAATAACTAAAGATGAGCGATGGGAGTGTTCGACTGAGTTAAAAACAAACAAATTCTTAGGAGTAGAATACAAAAATAGGATACAATAATCGATTAATTTCTCTTTTAAAATTTTCTTTAGAAAATATAACTCGAGATTATATAACGTCCGTTCTTTTGTATTAATTTTATAACGCTAGATATAAAACTCGTGTTGCATCGTTGTGAGAATGAATTCGTATGCGTAAATTTAATGAAGGATTTTTTTAATACTGAAGATGACCTAATTTAAGGTCGAAACGTCTATTTATTTAATTGTTATGTGATTAAAATATAAAATATTAGCTGCCAACATTCTGCATTGTGGTTGTATGCCGTTGAAAAATTAATAGTGTCCAAAAAATTCTGGGACACTGATTATCATGAGAAGTATAAATATTACAGAAAAGTGCTTCAGAAAGTTGTAAGGTTCAAAAAGATCTCTTTACTGATCACATCCGTTTGGCTTTGGGTGGCGTCGCCAAGATCAGGTCAAGATCACATCAATTTTTTTAAATGAAACGCTTCCATTTTTTATTGCATATTCTTATAGCACATCCCAAGAACTTTTCAAAATACTATAATAGAATATTTTTTTCATGAAGTATTTTTTGAGTTATGATGCTCACCAGAAAGTATCGTCGGTATTAACGCCAATGAAGGCAAGACGAAGCAGTATCCAGCCAGTTAAGGCAAGACTATATGACTGTCTAGCAAATGAAGACAAGACGAAACAGTGTCCAGCCAATGAAGACGAAGTATTACCAAAGCATTAGAGTAAACTAGTAATTGAAAATATCAATGGATCAAATGCTCAAACTATTAACCGTTGGCTTCTTAGCAATAGTTAATCAATGATAAAAAGTTGCGATTGCATTTTCGAAGTATTCAGTAGGTATAAGAGCGACTTCATCTAGTATACGTTGACGCAAATCATTTAAATTTTGAGAAATTTTTAGTATACCTGATTTTTTTAAATAACCCTACAAAAAATAATTGAGAGGAATCAGATCTGGTGATCTGGTTGGCCATTCAATCGCGCCTCTCTCCTATCCACTGATCAGGGAAAAACGTGTCTAAGTAAATACGTTTCGTCTAAAATAAAATGCAGCATCCTGTTGAAACCATACATGCTCAAAATTTTCGCCAGCAATTCTTCTTACTATCGGAACTATTTGATTTTGGAGCATATCTCTCGGAGCATAGTTTGCGGCGTTCAAATTGACATAAACGAAGAATGGTCCTATTAATCTATATATTAATATTTCAGTCCAAACATTTAGTTTCTCCGGATATTGTGTATTATGCTCTCGCATTCAATTAAGATTCAAATTGAACTAATATGTACAATTATGTTTATTCAGAGTATTATCTAGTTGAAATATTCATCCGAGAAGGCTGTATTTGATAAGTCATGATCTTCATCTATTCGGAATCATACCTTCACAGAACTCCACACATCGATTAAAATCATTTTCATTTAACTCATGAACAAGTCTAATTTTGTAAGGATAAAATTTTTTTTTTTCAATATATTATGAATAGATATTTTATTTACTTCATGTTCTTGAGCAGTTCTGTCTAAGTTTTCTGTAAATGATAAACATCCATTGATTTTTCTGCATTTGTTGCTTGCTGAACTTGATCTTCCTAATCTAGATGGATCTTTGATGCTTGTCTGTACCTTCAAACCGCCTAACAGTTCTTTCGATAATTGATTTTGAAATACGAACTATCTCATTTCTAAAAGTTGTATTGAAAATGTTCTTTACGTGATTATAAGATCTTCTGATTTCACCCCAACTTTTCATCATTAGAAAAGATATTCTTTCTCATTCAGTAAGACGTTGCATCTTGGCGGACAATAATAATATAGATGGAAATTTTCGGATACGTTTGTTCAACTTTTTTAATAATTTCTCATTAATAACTCAAGTTATTTCTTTTTGGATCTTAGAAGAACAAAACCAATGGATAATTGAAAAGAAAACAGCTAATTCATCATTAAATGGATGAAAAAAATTACATTAACAATTCTTGTTCAACGAACGAATACAACAGAAAAGAAATCTTTAAATGATACCAATCGGAAATTTTCGGGTTCAGAGAACAATAATTATATAGTACGAAATAGTCATGATGAAAAATTCGACATGGAGCATAATGAAAAATACCTCAAAAGTAATTTAGTTTTTCTAATTGGTCTTTTGGCATGATTTTACATGAGAAAATTTATTGTTTCTGAATAACACTTAGGAATGAGTTTGATTCAATTTTGGCCAGATATTACGTTCACATTAATGTCATAAATCATCATGTACGGAGGTATTTTATAGAGTAAACTTCTTCGTCATTTCGAAAACCTATGGATTCAAATTACCTTCAAATGATTCTCAGGGATCACTTTGATCTAATGAATAAATATTTTTGTAAGATGCCCAAATGATAGCTAAATCTTCTTGATTGTTGTTTAGAATCATAACTTGGATAATATTTATCAAGATCAAGGTCATTGGAGGCTGTTCCGTTTTCATTTCTATTATTTTCATTTCTATGTAAAAATCGCGATGATATTGTAACTTTC
>Ga0157363_1008023_pt1 | contig 10024 bp, 5 predicted proteins | sample AttsexASBM1_FD_111477 | JGI IMG/M metagenome (GOLD analysis project Ga0157363, IMG submission 111477) | Fungus gardens microbial communities from leaf cutter ant in Ribeirão Preto, State of São Paulo, Brazil - Atta sexdens ASBM1 | ecosystem: Host-associated > Fungi > Mycelium > Unclassified ...
GGAACAGTTTGATGAGTACTTTCCAATGCAAGTTCAATTATATGAATCTGTCTAACTATTCATGAGATATTAGCCAACAAAACTTTTACAGTTACTGATGGCCTGATATCTCAGTCATTTGTTATTGCTTTTGTACATCTTGCATATATGCAGATAGCCCTCATTTGGGCTTTCTAGTGTAACTTAGTTTGTGAAAATCAGTCTACTGGTTGTGGAGATACAAGTTAAATGAAGTTTGTAACAATCCTACTTTCTATCAATAGTTTCTTTTATCTTCTTAGGCTCTTTTTCCCCAACATATTTGTTATGATTCAATGCTCAATGTGTTTAAGCAAAGAACTAACTCTTGTATTGAGTAACACAAGAGAACTTGATAGAGTTCCTAGTACAAAGTAGTCTACCTTATATACTAGTACTCATGGTCCGTGCTAGCTACTGTGCACCCTACCCTAAATGACCATGAGTATAACATGAGGCCAGCATGTGTTGTCCATGCTGTATGTCGTCACTTTGTTCCAGAACCTTCTACACTATTCTCCAAGTCCTGTGATCAGTCTTGTGACTCCGCCATCAATTTGTGACTGATGTGACAGTGTGACTGATAGACCCTAACTCGAGTTGTTCTAAAAATAGAAGAAAAGAAAAGAAAAGAAAAATAAAATGAAAAGTGAAAAATAAAAGTTAAGTCCATCGTCAACGATCTTGACAATATTCTTCTACAATAGGTATAACATCTTGTCAGTGATAATATAGTTCTATTACTGTCAGGTGAATTTACTCTGAGTAGTTTCCAATATTGAGTTTCATTTCAACAAAGTTAGTAATTTTTCCTACTTTCTTCAGAGAGCTGTCTGTATTATAGCATGAAACAGAGCTTTCATACTTCTAAATATTAATTTTTTCTTTCTTAATGAACATTCAGCTAATACAAAAGTTTGTATACTCTAAGTTGACTAGAGCTATTATACTAAATTATTCTGCTATGTCTGTAGTTAAGAGTTAAGCTTTGGTATTTAGCTATTAGCTTTTTTTTCTATAGTCTTGAGAGTTAAAACCACTTCTTGGTCTATTAGTTAGTTTAGCTCCCAAATTCTTGCTATTGAACATTTATTTCTATATAACTGGTGAGCCCAAGCCCTTAAAATTCCCACTACTTCTTCTTCATTCTTTTCTCTAATTCTTTTTACTATCCATTTTGCTGGTTAACCTTTTGTCTTTCCAAACTTCCTAGCCCTCAAGTAAATCAGGCTTTTATTATGAACAAACTTATTAATATACAACTTCAAGTCTTTGATTATTATAGATAAGTGGGTATCTTTTTCTAGTAGTTTATAGAGTCTCTCCTCTGTTTCTTAGGGGGTTATACTGATCTTCTCTAAGATATGTTTAGGCTCTCTTTCTATGAAAATTCCTTTAAGACCAATCAGGGTTCTTACTTCATATTTGATCTTCAGTTTTAGTTCCTTTGTAGTTGGTCTCCTTTGTTTCTTGTCTATGACTTTTGGTGTTCTCTGATAGTCTGTTTCTACAGGAATAAAAGAGTGATCAAAAAAAATGTGATGATAACCTAAGTTGGAATTATAGTAGTTGGAATTATAGTAGTAGTAGAGTCAATTGAGATAGGATATTAATGTGTGTGGTATTAGAAGGGTTTGTTAGTCTCAGTCTTATATTACAAAACTCCTGCAAGCTAGTATTTGGAAAAGCAAAGTTTATTAGTAACCAGAATAAGACTAAGAAGTCAGACATGTAATCACTACTCTGAGTCTTGTGTGACTTGTGATGTCATGTACACTCTTTTGCTAATATTAATAGAATCATGACACTAATGTTCATATCACCACCTATAGTTTGTCATTATTTTTGTTTTGATTGCACTGAGCTGAGAGTAGTAGACTATATTGTAAAAGTGGTCAGGATATTTTGGCATTTATGCCACATTAGCCAAGATAATGAAATACTTCAATTCTTTGGAATATATCAAAGTTGAATACAAAGAATGTGATCAAGTTCTTGCAACCTGGAACAAATTCTCCAGTTCCATAGTGTCAAATTATCAGTTTCTCTGGTACAATATCCTTATGAGGACCAGAAACTGATAGTGCTCATAGATAATATAATATATTGATAGCTAAAGATGTTGAGATGTTCAAAACATGGAATGGGGAATTTAAGAAAGATCAAGAAGAATATAGATAATTTCCTATAATAGCTGAGCAGTAGAGGATTACAGCTGATAATAAGGCATAATCTTTGAGAAATAATTCTGTTGAGGGATTAAAATATCCCAATATTATAGAAGTAGTAAAATGTTGTGGCAATTACTAATTAAAACAATTAAAAGTATACTAAGTAGTCTTATAGAACAAGAGTCTTGTAGAGATTACAAGAGAACTCAACAAGGAGTTTCTAATATATTCCTACTCTATATATACTATATTTACTACCTAGGGTAGTTATCTGGAACAGAGGCTATTAAGCAAGTTATTCTGATTCTAGTGATTCTTGGATATTAGAGAGAGAAGGTCTATGTAGTTGAAATGTTGGCATATTCAAGTGTTTCTTTTATCTCATATATCAAAAAGATGGAAGAATAGAACAACAATTTCTCTTGAATAGACCAGATTAATGAATTTAGCAAATCTCAAAGCTTTTCACTGTCTTATGCTAACTCTAAGGTAGGAGAGGTCAACTCACAATAAAGCTACAATATCTAGCAACATATCTAATCCACATGGCAAGAGTGTTAACAACTGTAGTATAAACACATGCATTTTTTAAAAACTTGAAATATCTTCTATCCCTTATGAGAAAAAATAACCTGTAGAACCAAACTTTTGAAATAGAGAAACTCTTTCTTTATCCCTTTTTGAAACAACTGACTTTATCAACATTGATACTAAGAATATTTCAGCTTTGCTCTTCTAAATAGCTAACTTCATTCAAAATAGAAAATTGGTAGGTAAGACTGAAAAGAATATTTTTTCCATCACAAGATTTAGTTAGGCTGTCCAGTCTTTCATCACATCCATTTATGAAGCAAAATGGAATATATTAAAACTAATGATCAGAATAAAAATTTCCAACAAAGCATCTCAGCTAAGTTTACTCCAAAGAATATATATACCAGATCTGATAAGAAATTGGAGATAAGTAGCACGGATAAGAAGGCTATAATTTCAAGAATTCTGGCTGTTATTCTGTTCAAGCCTAGTAAGAAAGTTCTAGAAAAATTTTGATTTTTCCAGAAGATAAGAATTCAACAGAAGGTTCTAATAATAAGGATAGACAATTGTATGTACAAGTATTATTTGCCAACATCAAAGAAATTTAAAAATTAAAGAAAATTTCCCTAATCTTTTTCTAAAGAGAATTAAAGAATTTTATAAACCTATTAATGAACCAAGGAAGAAAAGGCCAAAAATCAATATAACTGCAAAGAGACTCTTAAGAAAGCAGATAATTATACTAATGAGTACTGACAACACTTCAAAATTCATGTTTTTGTCCAGTGAACACATTGTTAACATTGACAGAACATTAAAAAATATCAAGTCTGAGATCATGGCTGACTTTGTTTATGTGGACCATTGAGAACTCATCATTGCAACCAACAAAGTCACATCTCAGTTTGATCTCAATACTATTGAGAGTTATATTAAAAATATAAATGTCATTGATTCAGATTTGAAAAATCTCTGACTTTTTTCACAGAATGTTTGAAAGAACAGAACTCTCACTGATATTATTTTAGAAAACAAAAAAGATTTTGATATTCTTTTCATTCATGAACCCCCATGGTCATTTATTTATACCATTCTGAGTTCTTCTAGTATAGAAGAAGATAGAATAGTAGATGCTCTAAATCATCTGGATTGGCTTATTTTTTCTAGGTCTTTGATTAATGATTATGATCACCCAAGAGTTATCATATACATCAATATGTGACTTGTTCATTTACATTTCTCTTTAAGAAAGGATATTTTTTATCACAGATACATTAACTGCTTTTTATTCTTTAATAACAGTAGCATCTTTATAATATTCTAGTCATAGCAGGAGATTTCAACATCAGAGACAGGGATTGGGATTTGTTCTATTCTTTTCACTCAATTCATAGTGATTCTCTATTAGAGATTGCTGATTCTTTTGACCTTAAATTATCATGCCCTAATCAACAGATACTAACTTGATATGCTAACAATACTAATAATACAAACTCAGCTATTGATCTCCTTTTTCTTTGCCCAAATTTAATTGAAATTGACAACCACCATATCCTACCTGAGCTCCAATATCCATCAGATTGCACTTCCTTAACTGTTATTATTTCTATCATAGAAGAATTCATTTAAGAAAAATGTCAGACTATTATCAGGAATAGTGAGGAGGAAGTAAACTTCATCTCAGAACTCACCAAAGCAATGGAAAATATCAATACTTTGAATATACTAGACAAATGGTCCTTCAAACATATAGTTTAAGAATATGCAAGTCTTTTAGAATCTATCTTGTACAAATATTCCAAAGCATAGTGAAATGAGAATTGTCAGGTCAAACTGACTAATTACAGATTCTCTAAGACATTTGAGGATTGGAATATCTTCAAAAATGTTGTCAAAAAGACAAAACATATATTTTTTGATGATAAAATTCAAAAAATTATTTCAAAAAATCAAAGACCATGGAATCTTATAAATTGGGTCAAATAGCACAAATTGCCAGCATTTGAAGCACTGCAATTCAATAGGTAACTCTGCATCAAAATCAATAATCTTTGATAGGTATTACATCAAATATTCAACTCAGCACAGAATTGTCAAATCAATCTCTGCTTTTTAAATGAGTTTCCATTGAAATAAACCTCAAAATGGCTGTCTTTCCCAAGTGATGAATTTAAGAGCACCATCAATAAATACAACAATTTGTCCACTTCTGGGCCAAATGAGATTTCTTGGAAACATCTTAAAGCTATTATCAAAGATGAGAGATGCCTTATCATCTATCATTATTCCCAAGCCCAATAAAATGGCTTACAACTCTCTGAAAATGTTTCAACCAATTGTCCTTCTAAATACTTTGGGAAAACCAATCAAAAATATCATTAGTACAAGACTTTACTTTTAGTCAATATCAAAGAACTTCATACATCCAAATAAGCTAGGTATCAGAGTTGAAGACAATAGACTTTATTTATTCCAATTTCTTTTCCACTTTTATTTTCTTGTTTCTTTATTTTCTATACCTGGATATTTAAGGTTAGAGGCTAGTGTGACATCACAGTCACAGTCATGTGGTCATGATAGAAGAATATAGAAGGTTCTAATACAATAATATTATACAACATGTTTAACACATGCTAGCCTTAAGGCTAACACATGATCATTTAGAGTAGGCTAAAAGTAGTAGAGCATGGACTATTAGTGTTTAGTATATAAGGTAGATAATCTTGTACAAAGTTCTCTATCAAGTTCTCTTGTGTTAACTCTAATACAAGATTCCCTTCTTTGATCAACCATAAGATTACTGAATCATAATACTAGGAGGGTTGAAACAATGCTTAACTACTAATATAGAAGTATTTCTCACTCATTTCATTTACTCAGAATGGATCAAAGATCTTCAAACAAGCACTTTGGCCTTTGATATTGCTCAGTTTTTCCTATCATACAATTATCAGTTTCTTCCTCTAATTCTGGGCAAAGCTGGTTTTGATCCAGAAATTTCTTCTTTTTTTTTATAATTATTTGATTAGTAGGAAAACTCAATATCTGTGGAATAATTTTGTTTCTCTCCTTTTTAATGTAGATATAGGTATAGAGCAAGGTTTTGCTCTCTCTCCTATTTTTTCAGCCCTTTATATTTCACTCTTATTTCACATTTTTGAGAAAAGGTCAAAAAATCTTGATATCTCTGTTTCTCTTTCTTCTTTTGTAGAAAATGGACTTCTCATTTCATAAGAAATTTTTTTTGAAAAAACAAATGCTTTTCTTTTATGTAGTTACAATATCATTTCATATCTACTTAATCAGTTTGGACTTGTGATAGAACATGGAAAATCTGAGGTTTTTTACTTTTCTAGGTCATACAGAATTTTCAATCCCCTTCTCTCAATCTTAGTCTTCTTAAAGGTTCTATACTTCACTCTAAAGACACCTGGAGATATCTAGGCTTCATCTTTGATAGAAAATTGTTTTTTCAACAGCATATCAACTTTTATTCCAACAAAGTGTTATCAACAGTTAAATATATAAAAATGCTAGGAAAATCAATAAGAGGACTTCTCCCTCACTAAAAGTGACTTCTATATAAAATGTGCATCATTCCTATCATGCTATATGGTTTTCTCTTGTAGTTCTTCAATAAGGCCCTTCTTTCATATCCTCTTAAAGAACTTAGGAAAATACAATAAAGAGCCACTATTTGGATTACAGATGCTTTTTGTACTTCTCTTATATAGGGAGTTGAAGCCATTACTGGTTTAATTCCTATTTATCTACATCTCTAGAAACTTAGCAGTAGACATCAAATTAGAACCTTAACTTCACCATTAAACTATATGATCAGTACTCTTCTAAAAATAAGACATGCCAACAACTTCCTCACATACAGTCTCTCTTTGGGAAACATGACCTTTAAGCAGTGACTAAAAATAAAGAGTTCTATTGTAGATACTAACAATTGTCTCAATGGAAAATTTCCCTTCTTTGATTCTCTTAATAGTAAATTTTCTCCTGGCTTCAGATTAATTGACAATTTTTCCAGTCTTTTTTCTTTTCATTGAGCATACCACAAAGATAAAGAAGCAAGGCCACTCATCTTTATAAACTCAATGATATTTTCACAAAAACATTATTAAATCCCAAATCTGTCATTGTCATTTCTGATGCTAGTATCAGAACCAATATTGCCATATCTATCTTGTATGTCTATTTATATTTCAATAATATCAAGAAAACAATCTATCATACTGTCAATGTTACTTCAACTGAGGCAAAATTATTCTCTATTAGATGTGGGATCAATCAAGTCATTTAAATCCTAAATGCCATCTATATCATTGTCATTACCAATACTATTCACTTAGTGCAACATATCTTTGATTTTATGGTTCACCTCTATCAACTGCAATCAATTGCCATAGCAAAGAATCTTAGAATGTTTTTCAATAAAAACTTGATAAATTCCATCAAATTCTAGGACTGTCCAAGTAACAATAAATAATTCAGACATTAGAAAAACTCCAGAGAAAAGCCATCTTATGGGTAGTAGGGGCCTTCAAAACATCCCTATCATTTGGCATTGAGGCTATTACTAGTCTTAGATCTATTCACTTACATTTACAGAAGCTCAGGGGAAGATCGCAACTTCAAGTGCACTCCTTTCCTGCTAATCATATCCTTTGCTCACTTATGGAGAGCAATTCTGATACATCTCTGCATCTATATCCACTCTTGCTTAGTTCTTTAACTAGGTGTCAATGTGGTCTCATCAAAGGCCACTTAGTCAACATGGATAATTACTTCAATAGAGTCTTCTCTTCATTTGATCCCTTTAACCATAAATTTTCTCCAGGCAATAGAATCATAGACTGTTTTTCTAATCATTTTTCTTTTCATTTATTTAGTAAAAGCAAAGATCAACATTTCAAATCACATATCCAACAACTTGATAATCTGGCCATTGAATCATTAAATACTCCATTAAACACTCTTATTGTTACAGATGCTAGTGTCAAAAACAATGTCGCTTCCTCTATTGTACATGTATATATTCATAATAAGCCAATTATCAAAATGCTTCACCATGCTAGTAATATTATGAGTACTAAAGCTGAGTTTTTCACCATTAGATGTGGTATTAACCAAGCTACCTATCTACACAGTATTTCAAAAATCATTATTGTCACAGACTCAATTCATGCAGCAAAGAAAATTTTTGATCCATTATTGTATCTTCTCCAAAAGCATGTGGCATTCATTCTAAAGGTCCTTAGAGTGTTATTTTCCCATCATCAGGAAAATGTAATCTAATTTTGGGAATGCCTGAGTCAAAATAAATAGTATCTTCACAGAAGTGTCAACGCAAAAACCAAATCATTCAATCTCACTCTATTTCTCCCAAACAAAAACTCTTAGGACTTTAGCAAGAAAAGTGAGTGCAACAACATCATCAACAAATGGAAAATGACTTTCCAGGCATCAGATTTGAAGAGTAGACATTTCCTAGAACTTGTCAACAGTAACAACAACATTTTAGAACCTTCATATAGCAAAGGTGGCACATAGCTCAAATACTTTGGCCATTCCAACACTTTATGCACAAGAGCTTCAAGAGCAATTACCAACCATGCTCCGATTGGTGAATATCAACTTTGTTTCTTCCCTAGAGAAGAGTTTAGTTGTCCTTGTGAGCTTTACCCTATTGAGATGAGATGTCACATTCTCCACAAGTATAGGAGATTTAATGAGTATTAGAACCCAAGAAGAGATTCAATAGCCCATTTTATCTTGTTTTTAGAACTAAATCCATGTGTGTTCGCTTTTCCAACTCACATTACTTAGTTAGCTTTATATAAATCACTTTGCTAGAGCTAGTTAGCTTCTTTTTTTTCCTTTTGCTTTTCTTTGTTTTTATCTTTTCTAGTCTTCATGTAGTATTGGTCACTATGTATGTAGTTATGAAGTAGCTACCACAGTCTGCCTACATGCCCTATATAATAAATTGTTGATTTTAAAAAAAAAACAATAAACAATTTCATCATAAGTTAGTTGACAAAGATACAAAGAAATTTAACTTCTTTCTGATATTTCCTTGCAAAGTGTTATAGGACTTTAATAAGAGAGAAGAATGCAATAACATTATTAAAACTGGCAAATAATGTTTCAAGTTTCAGAACTCAAGAATAATCACTTTCTTAATCTTCTAGATGATGAACTTCACACAATTGAACTCTCATATACTAAGAGGGGTCCATAAATCAAGCAATTTGCTTATTTGAGCTTACTATGTACAAGATCCATGAGGGCTATTATGAATTATGCTTCTGCAGGAGAATATTGCCTAAGGTTCTTCCTAAGAAAAAGCTTTAGTTGTCTGTGTGAAGTATAGCCAATTAAAACAAAATGATATATCTATTATAAATGTAAGAAATATCATAAGTATTGGAATCTATTAAGGGTTATATCAAGTTACTTAGTGGCCTTTCTTGAATTCAATCTGAGTGCTTTCTCTTTTTATGAAAGTATTATTTAGTGAAGAAGTCCCTTCTACTTGTTTTATACTTAGTTTTTTTCCTTTTTTTTATGTTGTTGTTTTTTGTTAGTTCTTATATAAGTAGTTATAATGTAGCTACTATGGTCTGCTATTATGTCCATGTAATAAATTGCTGATTTTAAAAAAATATTAAAAAAAGGTCTATAAAGTTAACAAAAACCAGTGAGGATGTCCAAGATAAAATAGAAATGTGTGATCCACACCAGAAGAAGTTGGGAAGTGCGGTTTAAATAATCCTTCACTATATAGCTCTCTTGGTAATCTATTGTCTCTTTCAGTTTATTGATAGCTTTAGTAGTAGTATTTTCTGTTTCATATAATGAGTAAAGTAGTGATATCACATAGTGTACAGACTATAAGACTTGTTTCTCTACAGAGATTAGCTTTTCTATACTTAAATACATTATCTACTTATCTGCATCTTTTTATGTTGTGATTTGTGATCTATATTGTTATCAGCCTCTTTATTTTCAGTTCAGAGTGCAGGTGATAAATAATAGGGCATAGCAATCTTAGTAATTGCTCCAATGACTTAGATATTGCTCAGTGAACTGCAGACAACTGTAAATGACTAGAAGTTAAAAATACATCTACAGTAGTTATACATGTGATCAAATAATGTACTGACTAAGTAAAACACAATTCTAAGATAAAGTTCACTGTTGAATAAATATTCTGCTTATTCATACTCATGCTGCAATCATCATAGCATGACTAAGTAATAGTGGATAGCACTTGTAATAAGTTA
>Ga0157363_1008024_pt1 | contig 10024 bp, 7 predicted proteins | sample AttsexASBM1_FD_111477 | JGI IMG/M metagenome (GOLD analysis project Ga0157363, IMG submission 111477) | Fungus gardens microbial communities from leaf cutter ant in Ribeirão Preto, State of São Paulo, Brazil - Atta sexdens ASBM1 | ecosystem: Host-associated > Fungi > Mycelium > Unclassified ...
AAAAAAAAAAACAATATCAAGGCACGTGTTATGAAACTGTTCGAAATGAATTCTAATCGAAATAATATTTTATCATTTTCTCTAGAAAATAAGTACAATAAAAATCTAGGAAATAATTGAACAATTCTGATCGCAATTCATTTCGTACAGGATCTTATTTGTAAAAAAAGATTGCATACGAAAATACTAGGGAAATCTCAAGGGAAATCTATAATATACGTAATATTTATAATATTTTCCTTAATTTTCGTATGCAACAGTTTTTAAGATTAAGGCCTCAGTTCCATAATATTATTAATTCCATAATATTACTAATTTTAAAAAAATGCACATTATGAATGGAATTTAAGCGTTTTTCTATAGAGATAACTTTCTGCTCGCTGTGCGCTACGCATTGACTGCAATATTGTAATTCGCATTCGTGTAATTCATTTAAAGCTGATCGAAAAACATATCGCCATATCGAATACACTGTAAAAAAGCAGTATGTAAAAATCACAAAAACAACATATATCCCATTAAAAATCGTGTGATTTTTAACATTTATTTTTCGCATAATTTTACACAGTATATAATTGTTTTCACAGTATATAATTGTTACAGTAAAATATGAAAATTCGAATATTTCGCCAATCGTTAGTTAATTGGATATGTAATTAGAGAGAAATATTACAAAAAGATCCATCATTAAATGATATTTAACAACAGTTTCTTTATTTGTTCAGCTGGATTGACAGATAATTTCGAGAAGATTTAAAATCGCATGATATTTTTCAAAAGATAGCTGAGATTTTTTTCACTAATCCTTTTAAAATAATTTTATTAAATTATTAAAGTAAAAAAAAGAACGTTTTAAACAAAAAATTTAAAAAATTTTTAAATAAGAATTCTATTTTCTTAAACGATGGAATTTTTAAATAAAAAAAAAGTTTTTTTTATTTGATTAACCATAAAAATAAAAGTTTTAATACGTAACTGTATGTGTTTTGAAAGATATCGATGCGTCGAGAGGTATACAGAATTTTGACTTTAACACATTTTATCAAGCAGATATTGACTCGTGATATATACATAAAAGTTGTCGAACGAAAACTGTAAGAAATGTCATCTATAACCAAAAGTATACAGAAAAATATCATACTGCTAAGAAAAGTGATTACTCAGTTTACTTCTTTTTGTTTTAAGAAATGATTACCTCTAAAAAGAAATATATATTGTTGATAATAATCTTAGAATTACCTGTACATATTATAAATTTTAAAAATCTTATTATCATACTCAAAAAAAATATTTATTTATACTTTTATAAAAAATATATTATAAAATTTTATTATAAAATTTTATTATAAAATTTTATCAAAGAAGAGGACATATATAATAAGTAAATCAAATTTGTTTTAACTTAATATTCTTGATTAAAGTATATATTCTTACTAGAATTTAGAATATATTTTAAATAAATTTGATTATGAAATTTATGATGGATTTGCAGATATATAAACTTTTGAAATACCTGAAACAAATAATTGATATATTTAGATACAGTATATATTTTTCAGTGTATAGTTGCCGACTTTTTATCAGAATTTCGCGCTTCGTTGCGATTCTTTTTCAAAAATTCACCAATTGAAATGATCAAATTTGAACGTTTACAGAACGTTCAAAATATAATAGAAAAGAGAAATGCGAGCATTTAATGAATTATTAACGTTTAATAGCAAAATATAATAAATGACAAAATATAATAGTACAATAAAAGATGTATAATATATTAAATTTTCCTGGAGAAAATATGTATAAAATATGTATAAATATGTATATGGATTTTGAAATTAACTTTCTCGAATAAAAAAAAAATCACAATTTTTCGATAATTAAAGGTGTAAAATTGAGATGTAAAATTTATGAGAAATATTCAATATAGTTTAATATTATTATAGTTTAATATTACGTATTTACAGAGACACAGAGCTATTCAATTCATCGCTTACAATCGTATAAATTTACAAGCCGATAATGCGCTTCGCTTCAGTATTCAAGCATACGGGATTAAAGTTCAGAAAATCATCATCGTGCTCGAACTGGTTTACCTTTGACCTTTAAATATTTCATAGGGTTTCAGTGATAATATGTTAGTATGGAATTTCCCTTTTAGTGCACTGGAAAGAATCTGGCTATATTAATTAGAATTCTGGTTGAAATCAGAATTTTTTAGTTGAATCTATTTTAATTCTAGCATTGTATGTGAAATAACGAGAATTCTAATTGATATGATCAGAATTTTTTAGTTCAATCATTTTCAATTCGAAATTTTTTTCAGTGCATATAATTTTCGATTTATCGAAATTTACAAAATTATCGTGATTGCTATATTAAGCGTGTGATGCTTATTTAATACATAATGTAAATAACGCGACTTAAATCACTTAAAATAAAATAACATAAAAATCATAATGAAACTATTATAGCCATATATATATATATATATATATATATATATATATATATAAAATAGTAAATTATAATAAATATAAAATATTAATAAAAATCAGCTTTTGTTTCGCATAATTATAAACCCCTATCTGCAATCAACTTGCTAACACAAATCTTCTTTCTGTAAAATTAAAAAATACATATTTAAAATTATTTATATTAGACAAGAATTTCGTTCATTATACAAATATTTTGCGTTTAAATATTTTTATTTCAATAACGGTACAACAAGAGATTATTTAAATAAATAATTAATTATATAAATGATGAACCGGAAATAAAATTTGTTATCTCGCCAACTTACCAATTGACAGTTTCGTTGGTTAAAAGTCGCAATTTAACGACGATGTTCACGATGGATAATATTCATGCAGGTTTGTCTCCGGGAAGCCAACATCGATGGAACCGGCTCCAGCGATATCGTTTATCGAAAACCCGACGACGAAGACGACCGGCTTCACACATTTTTTCATTCTCAGCTAGAACAAGATTCGCGGGTGTGTTCGTAACCAAGGCGACTTAATCGTGTTCCGCATGATAACAGCAACTATGTCGACATTTGGTCATTTGTAATTTTCCGTGAAAAATAACAAATAGGATTCTTCTACGATCTAAAAATTCGCATAAATACCAAAAGTAACAACAGATCAAAATATTGCACGGAAAATTAAGTAGAAATGATATATAATAAACAATTATATATCAGAATATTATAACTAATAACTTTATCTTTCGAATAATATTATTATATGCTAAAAGAACGATTTTATCTCAAATATCTAAAAATTTAATTAAGTACGGATTTGAAAATAATATTATTGAATTATTAAAATAATTAGCAATTTTCTTAAACATGAGCAAAAGATTGCAAAAAATTTCTAGCAACCAGATTGTGCGTCCTACATAATTATTTTAATAGTCCAACAAAATTATTTGATGTACCTAGCTATGTAAATTAGATACTTCTGTAATCGTCTCTTCCGTGTATTAATATTATGCTGAAATGAACAAAATGATCTTCCAAACATAAATATGCTTAATTATCATTAATAAAAATATTGTACGCAAAACGTATATAAAATTGTTGAAAAATTAAAAATACACAAAAAAACAGTATTACTGATATTACGGTATCTAAAAATTTAGCTAGATACAAATTTAAAAATAATTTTGCCGAACCATCAAAATAATTATATAGGATACTCGAACTGATTGCCAGAATATGTTCAGCATTATTCATCATATTTGACTATATTAAAACAGGCTATATTAAAACAATGATTTATTTTAATGATCCAATAAAATTATTTTTAAATTTGTATGTAACTAATTTTAGATTTGTATGTAACTATTTTTAGATTTTAGCAAAACTATTTTTTTCATATAAATTTAAAGAGACATTCGTGAATAACTTTCACGATGAGTCATCATTAAATAATTTCTTAAAATAAACAAATTAAAATCAAGAATAATCAAATAAACTTTGAGGTATATTTCATCCACTGCATTCTATGATCAGCTTATTTTCTTAGCTTCGATTAACTGTTTACCGTCTTTCAATTTCCAAATATAGAGTTAGAGGATTCCTAGAAGTAACGAATGACTGAATCATTTCGTGACTTGCAGTTTCCTTTATCTCTTTGTATAGCTTGTTCGTAAAAACTCATAAATGTTGTTTGTAATTGTTTAATAATTGTGAATAATAACGTCTGTATGATATTGAAGTGATACATATATACTTTACCTGACATTTAAAATTAAATGTCAGGTAAAGTATATATGTATCAAAAAGTTTAAGGAAAGATCTCGTTTAAGGAAAGAGACGGGCGAAAGCGCAAAGAGAGAGAGAGAGGGAGAGAGAGAGAGAGAGAGAAAGAGAGAAAGAGAGGCGGCAAGGAAGAGGAACGACGCAGAATATCCCTGAACGAGTTCGTATACATTTTAACAGGTGGCGGCACATCGTTTCTGTTGTTGAATAAATAATCGGCTACGATGTTAGAACCGTCGAGATACACTGAACCTTAATCATTGGCGTCCACGATCCACGATGTAATATTACACTGTGATACGATAACCGCGTTAGTGCACTTGATTGTATCTCATGTGATCGTCGCATTCAATTCTTTCATTCTCTCTTTCATTCTCTCTTTTCTTATCTTATTTTAAGATGGCATACTCATGACAATAGTATTAAAATTTATTAAATCAAGCACTTAATCTAATTGCAGCACTTAATATAATTAAATTAACAGTAGTAGATTTTTTTTTAATAGTTTGTAGTTACAGATATTAATAAATTTGTGGTTTAATAAGAGAGGACTCAATAAAATAGGAAATTTTTGATACTGTTTAGTATAATTTAGTATAATTGTTTAACGTATCATATCTTGGAAAAAGTATTATAAAAAAATTAAAAGGTCATGAAATAAACGATAATATTTCTTCGATGAATAGCTATAAATAAATATTTGTCTGGTCAAGCATGCAATATATTTGGCTGCCTTGTGATAAGCAATTTCACAGTATCTCTATGATATTATATAATTTCAGTGATACGTGAAACATCTAAAAAAAAAATTATATCATTTCGCCAAAGTACAATCTAAAACTATGACACATAAATGTCAAGCATAATATTATTGCCATGAAAAATCTGTCGATAACTTTCCAGCCAAGATGATGACCTTAAAATGCTTTCTTAACCGATGATTCTCCATTTCTTACAGGGTTGGATAATAACTATTTAAAACATTAACAATAAAAAAAACAGTTAAAAAGTTAATTTTTAACTTAACTTAGTTAATTTTAAATGCGTTAATTTTAACTTAATTTAGTTACTTTTAAACTTTATTAACTTTTTTAAATAAAAAATTTTTTCTACCTCTCTTAATGCTAATATTTTTTTTTCTATAAATTAGTTTAGTTTCTATAACTTTTTCTATAAGTTTTTACTATAAAGTAGTTTTTTTTATAAGTTTCTTAAATATTAGAGAATTAATTTAGAAAAAGTTCAATAATTTTATGATGAGAGATTCTATAATAAGTGTCACACCATATGGTAACAAGTTTTTATTGACTCACTAGGTTTTGTTAATTCCCGCTTATGTGTGAATCACACTAATTTTAGGTATCATAAATGTTATATTTTAGCAACATAAAATATGAAATAAACTTTAGATGAAGAATTGTTGTAGAACAATATTGCACATCCATCCATTTTTTAAATTTTAAATTACATTTATCTTTGTAACAAATATCTAGTCGATGTAGTCGTAATCATGCAGTCGTTTTAAAAGTTAAAAAAAATTAGATAAAAGGTTAAAGAATAAGATAAAGGATAAAGGTTAAAGAAAGAGAAATAATGCAAAAACATATACCTTTCTCTCTTGCAAGATTTTATAAAAACGCCTTATAGCATGACTCTTATTATAAGTAACATTATATGTGAATATAAAATTAAATTTATCTAATAATCTATATTTGCAAGTGTTATTTAAAGTAATCTCATTATAAGAAGAATTAGGACATTCCGATTTTAAAAATAATTTTTTTTTAATTAACTTTTTTTTAAATTTAAGTTAATTCAATTTTAACTTAACTTTTATTAAGTTAATTCTTTATTCCTTCAACTTTTAACTTAATTTTATTAATTTTAAGCCTTAATTTAATTTAAAAAAAACTTAACTTATCTAACCCTGATTTCTTATGGTACCTATAATTTAGACATGGAACGCTTTAAAAGTTATAAAGCAATAACTTTCTCTGCCTTTTCTTTCTCCGTCCGTTGCAAGAAATAGCTTTAGAAAAAGGTTATTTCGGAGGATCAGAAATATGTTTTCAGGTATCAATTACTAGATGAGAAAATAGGGTATGACAAAAAGGACAAAAGTTTTGACTAATCGCCAAAAAAGATTTTTGCCGATTGGTAAGAAATTTTTCTTTAAAATATTGAAGATATTCAAACTTATTTGTGACCAAGTCTAAATGAATGACCATTCAACTCAAGATTTATTGCTCAAAATAAGAAGAATAAGAGCATCAGGAATAAGCTCTTAATGAGCAAATAAATAGCAGGATTTTAAATGTGTATGTGACACAATGTAAGACCAATATTTCATTTTGTATAAATATTGACGAAAATTCTTCATAAAGATAATAAAGCAATCAGGTAATATTAGTAATCCAAATGATATTTTCATATCATGTATCAACTTTTGACAAAAGCCAACGCACATGTCTTTCTTATCTGGAAAAGATCGGAAAAAGAAAGAGAGCTGAAAGAATTTTAATGTGATCAATATGAGACCAGACGTCTTTTTTTTACAGTTGTGAAATATAGCTGTACACTTCTTTACATAAGAATGTTATTGCATATATTTTTTTAACAAAACAAAAAATCATTAAAAAATTTCAGATTTTTCTACATTGCGTTTAGCAGAAAAACATCTTTGCAATAGTTGTAAAATTCTAACATAATAGAGTTTTATCTTCAATGCTTCTCTTTCATTGGATCTAAGTATATATATACGCGCGCGCGCGTGTGTGTGTGTGTGTAAACCAATCACATTAAATAATCTTACAATAATCGCGAAACTGCTTTTCCTGTTGAACGCAGCCAATTATATTTAAAAGTAGTACTATAAATTTAAAATCTGGATTAAAAATAATTTCAATAAAAATATATATTTTTAAAAAATAATTAAGATAATTTATTATATATATAAAATTGTATTCTGAAATACATTAAATATTGAACAGTTTCATATGTTATGTGCAACATTCATTTTTACAGAAAATATAAATTACAGTCCAATTACAGTCACTGTTTGTAAAGACATATATTGATGCATCTTTAAAGTGAGATAGGTATATATTTGATACTTGGCGAAAGTGAGAAAGAAAGTTTTAGTACAGTCTGATATAGCAGTAAAAAACAAACTTCAGAATTGTTTTCACGATTACAGAATGGCTCTTCTGGATTCTTGAAATCATCGAAAAGTGGACTGAGAGTTTTGTCTTTGCCAGATCTAACAAACGCGAGAGAATGATTTTTGGCGACGCGACAGCGTTTTTGATAGATCAGACCTAATTTCTAAAATGGCAGTCCGATTATGTTTACATATTGCTATACGGTTAAATATAGAAAGAGCCTATTCATCTAGGCGAGAAGCCGCGCACGTTCTCGCCTTCTCGAAGGCGATCTCGAGAGACGCGTCATCGAGAGAACGGCGACAGTTCTTTTTTCTTTCTGCGTCCTTTTCTTTTTCAGACGGTTTTCAAGCGAGAGACTGATGAAGCCAGCCGGCGCAAAAAACTTGGTTTGTCGCAAGTTTTAATTTTATGCCGCGCACTACGTCGACGGTGCTGCTATTCGTTCAAAACATCTACAAGCGAGACTTGATATTTCTCTCCATTATCCTATGGCTCTCCTATCAAAGTACAAAACGCGACGGCGCCGGCGGCGCGTGTCAAGCGATTGCGTAACACAACACATTCGGATAATGTCAGTTATCATGAGATCTGTTTTTTTAAAGCTGAACTTATAATGTATTCTTTTTGCAGCGGAACAGGTATTGTATATATGTTTGTGACATTTGGCAAAAACGAGAAGAAACTCAGATACGCATGTTGAAAAAACGAGACACAAAAACACAAAGACGATCTTATATCTATTTCTACCAATGTAGATAACTTTAATCTCGAGTCTCAGAATTAGAACAAGATAAAAAAAAATAAGTTAAACCGAGATTAATCTACATTGATAAATATGAACATTAAAAACACTTTCACAAAGCGCCTTAAAACATTTTTACAAAAAAATGCTGCCGTTTCTACCAATAGTTTAATTTAATTTTGTTCAATTAATTCTTCATCTTTCTTTAGTTCTAAAGAATTAGAAAAAGATGAAGAATAAGTCGAACCGAGATTAAAGTTTCTACATTAATAGAAACGGACATAAAAGACAAGAATTTTTGCAAAAGACGTCTTACGTCCTGCTTTGAAACTTTGTGTTGTCTAGTGAGAAAGTTATAACGCAATGTCTAGTTTCTAGTGCAGCAATAAAAAACAAACTTATTGAGAAACAGGATCAAATGTGATTCGATATCAGAATGATAAAGAACCATAACGATATTCGCGATCATGTGAAACATAATGCGAAAAGCCGACAGCGATTTCGGGTTCGTAAGTTCGCGAGACGCGCTTCTGGCGCTCGATATCGAACGGTGAAGAATATCGCTCACGCATGTTCGCCACAATTCAGCAAAATCTCGCCTCGGACTTAATCCGCGGACACTTTGACATCTGCAACGTTCGCAAGGTGACGGAAAGCAATGGACGTACCAAATATCAACTCGTGGGTGACCGTCTGCTCCGTGCTGCTCCGTGGCATGTTGAAAGCGGGTGGGGGTGGCGGTGGAAGTAGCGGCTGCATGGCGTTCTCCATACCCTCTCACTCTGTCTCTACTCGTTCACTCTCTCTCTCTCTCTTTCTCTCTGTTCTTGTCTTCTTCCTTCCTTTATCGCACACTTGTCACCAATCACCGTTAACGTCGTTCCTGCAGGACGTCGCGATCAGGAACGAACTGGAATCGCTCAATCGACGACGCGCATTTCGCAGTACGCCTATATCCGCGTCGAGATTGTCGAGAGAAACGTCTCTCTCGCGCTCCGTGTATAGTGCTTACGCGCACACGTGTGTCCGTTCCGCGCGTGTACTCGCGGCGAACGTACGTACGTGATGTGTCCGTGTAACTGTGTGTTATGTGCGTGCGTGCGTGTGTACGCGCGCGCGCGCGCACACGATTGTGCGGAGTACGTGATAATACGACGTAGAGTGAGAGCTTTTGCGCGTGCAGAAGGTGCAGCTATGGGCGCACCGGCACGACGCGTCTCGTCGGCACAAGGAAAATCACGTTCAGTGCTGTCAGTGCCGCTGTCCTTTTTACATGATCACCTTCCGCAAACCGCCCGATTCGCCGCGCCCGAATGGTGCGGACGGAACGGAACCCGCACAGCCGTGTTGCCGGACTCGTGCACGTTTTCGCTACTACGCGCTTCACGCCTCTCGCGCAGTCGCCGAACGCCTCCGCTTATTGGTCGCTCGCGCGCTGGCCACTCAGGACTGTACCACCGTAACTCCGCGCCCCCCCTTCCCCCACCGCGATATATCGATAATACCGATTCTCCGGACCGAAGTCCTCTTCCTAGATTGCATTCGAGCAACACAACGAGTACCTCTGATCATTTTCTCGTTGTTGTGTAGTAAGTATTAAACAAGCATAAAATGATTCTCGAAGATTTTTAAATTACTTAAGTATTTTTGAACAAAGTTCTCTTCGAGAACATTCCAACACCGTCGGAGTGACGGTAAATTCAATGTGTGGAAAGCGTCCAATTTGATCGTAATATATATATATATACTAATTGTAACATATAAAAGCGTCCAATAAAATGCACATCTATTATGGAATTACTGTTATTGTTTTGAAGTTTATACTTGACTTGTATAATGGTCAACTCAAAATCATTT
>Ga0157363_1008025_pt1 | contig 10024 bp, 6 predicted proteins | sample AttsexASBM1_FD_111477 | JGI IMG/M metagenome (GOLD analysis project Ga0157363, IMG submission 111477) | Fungus gardens microbial communities from leaf cutter ant in Ribeirão Preto, State of São Paulo, Brazil - Atta sexdens ASBM1 | ecosystem: Host-associated > Fungi > Mycelium > Unclassified ...
ATATTTTATAAATATATTTTTTTTTTTTTTACAAAAAAATATATATATATATATATATATATATATATATATATATATATATATACACATATATATACACACATAAGAGTCACGCTATAAGGCACTTTTATCAAAATCTTGCGAGAGAGAAGAGTATATTATTGGCATTATCTCTCTTTATCTAACTTTCTTTAACTTCCAAAAAAACAACTACTCACGCATGTTTATGACCACATCGACTAGATATTTGTTAAATATACAAAAAATATACAGTAAAAATTTAGAAAATGGATAGATGCAGCATCTGCACACAGCTGTTTTATAACAATTCTTCATCTAAGGCTCATTTCATATTTATGTTATTGAAATATAACACTTAAAATTTATGACACCTAAAATTAGTTATTTTCAAATATAAGCTGGAATTGACAAAACCTAGTGAGTCAATAAAAATTGGCTACTGTATGATGATGACTTTTATTATAGAGTCTCTAATTATAAAATCATTAACTTTTTTTTAAATTAATTCTCTAATGTTTAAAATTTTATAGAAAAAAATATTAGCATTAAAAAACAGAAAAATTTTTTAATTTGAAAAAGTTAATAAATTAAAATTTAGAAGTAATCAAATAACTAAATTAAGTTAAAAATTAATGCATTTAAAATTAAATAAGTTAAAAGTTATTAACTTTTTAACTTTTAACGTTTTAATTAGTTAATATCCAACCCTGATAATTATATTATATATAATTTATTTATTTTATTAGAATATTCTTAAATATGTACTATATATTGCTTGTTTTATTCTCAGGAGAATTATTGGGCCATAGACCTTTATTACCTGGTAGATCAGAAATCGCACAATTAGAGTTAATTGTCGATTTGTTGGGTACACCCAGCGAAGCTATTTGGCCAGAATTTAATTCCTTACCAGCGCTACAGAATTTTACACTTAAACAGCAACCATATAATAATTTGAAACAAAGATTCCCCTGGTTGAGTGCTGCTGGTCTTAGATTATTGAATTTCTTATTTATGTACGATCCAAAAAAGAGAGCAACTGCTGAAGAATGTTTGCAGAGTAGCTACTTTAAAGAAGCTCCTTTACGTTAGTATTATTTAGACTTCTCTTAAATTGTTTTTTTACTGTAGTTAATAATTCAAATTATTTATTTAACAGATCGATTTGCTATGTTGTAGCTTGCGATCCGAAACTAATGCCTACCTTCCCACAACATAGAAACATGAAAAAGGCGGCTGCGCAGAAAGAAAATCGTGAGCAAGAACCTACTGTTACCGATCAAACCAATAATCTACCGGCAATTTCAGATTTGGTATGTTTTAGAGATTAATACATATAATGATTACAAGGGGAAAATCAGAAGCATGTTTTTGAAATGCTTTTAAAGTAATTTGTTGCAAAAATTTCTTGTGCTAACATCAAAATGAAAACCTTAAAAATTCTTAACTTCAGATATTTCTTAATTTTTAAAAAAATATAAAAATTTTGAAGTTATTGTATTAATTAATCACTTAACAAGATGTTCTCAGGGAAAAGAGAAAAAAGTTGAATATTACATATTTCAAGATTAATCAACCCATAATTAATTTATCCCATGTATATAAATACAATTCGGATTAATGTATTTCCATCACTACTTCAACAATACAACGACAACAATACAAGTTTATATTAATCTGAATTATATTTATACTAGAATAAATATACTGGAATAAATATGTTGATTACTCCTGAAAGATTATAATACTTAATATTTTTCCACTTTTCCCTGAGATCAATTCAATCTTGTCAAGTGATTAATCGATTCGATAACATCAAAATTTTTGTTTATTTTTATAAAACTAAGATATCTGAATCCACACAGCATTCTATCCAAGGAATAGCCTAAAAATATAGAAACTATATGTTTCGTTATCTCTGTGTCTGTATTCATTCTTGGAATGTCAACGTTTTGTGAATGTTAGTTTACTTCATCAGGGCAATGAGCAGCCTGATGTCCTGGGAATGTTTGTAGGACTCCCCTTGGAGATGTTGTGTGGGAAATTTGAAATTCTTAATTTTGTTAAGGGAATCTTAAAGTCGTCCTGTTTTACCACGATTATATTTTAGGAAAAAAAATCCGAATTGATTTCACGGATTGTAAAATTTTTTTTACAGAATTAAAGAACGCATAAAAAGAAATCCCGGGAAACACAATTTCACGAGAAAATCGGAAAAAAATTAAAAAATTTACTTTTTCTGGCACGTACAACTGTCACCTGAGGTTAACATTTGCTTGATATAAAAGTTTTACAGCTTGTAGATGGAAAATAAGTGTGAGTTTGATTATTTGAACGAACAATACTAAGTTTGTGGAATTAATCAGTGAAATATTATTTTATTTTATTTTTGTTACATTCACACGAGAATAAAGAGATTTCTGTGCATCCGAACAGTTGGTGTTGGCTCTGATTGGCTTTTTTTATGTATTTCACTGATAGATTCTTTCGAGCCTCATTTCATACATTTGTGAAATTAAAATTCAAAACGTGGAAAAAAATATTTCTCTTAAAACAAAATTACGTGCTTTGTAAAGATTTACTTTTTCCTCTTACAGATTCGAAAATTCTGGAAAAAGATTTTCCAATCTGTAAAAGAATATTGGTATTGGTATGTTTATTGATTTCTCTTAGTTCGGATCTAATAGAGTTTTAAGCCTTAAGAAATTGACCAATTACACTCGAATGCGAGGAGAATAATTGACTATGATTCGACAATTTCTTAGAGCTTAAATCTTAAAAACCTATTAAGATTTTAGGGCTTATAAATATGTAATATCACCTCGTTATTACACACTTCCATAAAAAATTGATCCTAATCAAGTACACTAATATTAAAAAATTAAAAAATTATAACAGACAAGCAAACAAAATAGACAAAAAATACGAAGTAAACAAAAGAAATACATCAGTTGAAATCCCAAATTACAAAAAAAAAACAGAACAGATAATAAGTGAGAATACGATCAACGCGATGCTGCAAACGCTTTGAAGCGTTTTTTAACTGGTCAGTTTGTAAACTTTCTTTTAATTGGTCCATCAAATGCTTCAAAGCATTTGTAGCGAGACTTTGACCACAGTCATAGATAATGCATATAAATAATGAAGCTTAGCAGTCCGACTGCGCTTATACTTGATTGTCCTAATTCTATCTCTTCTATCCCCTCCCCCTCCCCCACACACACACGCACGCACGCACGCACGCACATCGCCATCACCCTATCTACTTATTTTATGAACTTTCGTACAAAAATTTTTATTTTTTTCTCATTCTTTCACTCCTTTTTTTCATTCTCCTTTTCATCATTCTCCTTTCCATCTCCTTTTTATTCTCTCGTTTTATCTTTTCCCCCTTGCTTTCTTTCCAATTCTCTCAACTACACTTCCCCCTCCTCATCTTCGCAGCATCCTTTCGATTACCAACCCTCCCACCAGCTCTCCCCAATCCTTCATTCCCAGTCTCTGCATCTCTCCCACACATGTTCCCATAACTTTATCTCGTACTCGCACATCCTACTAAGTCAATTCTAAGCAGAATCGTAAGACTCTTCTTGTTCTCGTAAAACTCATAAGAATTTATAATCAGTATTCTCTAATTTTAAGCATATGTATCGAAAGATATAAGATTAGTCGTAAATATTTACGATTTCTTGTAAATCTTATGGCTAGTTGTTTGTAAAAAGTTGTTTGTAAAAATATCATATAAAGATAAACATTTTAAAATTCTTATAAATGTTACGGGAATATGTTACGAATCTTACAGTTTTGTTAAGAATTTAGGCATATATTTCCCATCCTCCATATTTCCGCTCCATATCCTACTATTGATCAAATCAATTTGTCAAAAAGCCATATTCTCCTTTCCCATTCCTTCCCAAACTTTTTCTTCCCGATTCCTTATACCTGTTCCATTTCCGCCGCTACCTTTTTTATTCTTTCTTTTATATATGCCTCTTGTCCTTTATTTGTTTATAGTGTGTATCCTAAGTATTTAAATTCCCTCACTTCCTCAATTTTTTTCCCTTCACTCATACTTCTTCCATCTTTCCCCTCCCTTTCTGAATCTCATAATTTTTGTCTTCCACATTTAATTTCAGTCCTTTTCTTCCTAAATATTCTTCTGACTACCCTATCATACTTCTCATTTCTCCTTCATTTTCCGCTAGCATCACCATATCGTCTAATAATATGTATACGAGGACAAGTCAATAAGTTTTTAGAAAAACATATTTTGTTTAAAACACATTTTTTTAAAACACATTTTTTTTGATCGATTCATTTTTATTTCTCAACATAGTTTCCTTTCAACTCGATATACTTGATCCAACGATTCTCTAACTTTTTCAAATCGTCCGAATAATATAATTTGTCCAACCCTTCAAAATAAGCCTCTGTTTCAGCAATGAGCTGCTCTCTGATGGTGAATCTCTTTCTTCCGAATCATTTCTTCAGGTTTGGAAACAGGAAATAGTCGTAGGGGACTAAATCTGACGAATATGCTGGGGAAGCAATTAGTAGCGGAATTCGTTGAATTTGGCCATCGATGCCGGTCGTGTGAACCCGTGCATTGTCTTGATGAAAGAGTACTTCTTTGCCAAATGGGGATGTTTTTTCTTTAAAATGTTGTTGAAATGGTTCAATAAGATTGCGTAGTAATCGCCATTGATCGTTTGCCTCGACGGAAGATAATCGATATGAATTATACCGCGTGCATCCAAAAAAACTGTGGCTACCCACCTTTCCAGTCGACTTTACGGTCTTCACTTTCTTCGGAGCTATTCGGAGCCGGTGAAATTCCATTGTTTTGATTATTCCTTCGTCTCGGGTGTGAAGTAATAGATCCATGTTTCGTCCACACTAATGAATCGACGCAGAATTCATCTGGATTATGTTGAAACATCTCCAAACATTATTTTAAAATCGTTACACGGTCGCGCTTATGGTCCACAGTGAGCAAACGCGGCACTCATCTTGCCGATAGCTTTTTCATACCCAATTGTTCGTGCAAAATTGAAATCACTGTGATATGCCTGTGGTCTCAACAAGCTCGCGCACTTTTACTCATCAAAACAATATTGTAGATCTTTATCGATGATTTCTGGTGTAGCAGCCTCAATTGGACACCCTCAATTGGACACCCTCTAGCAGCCTCAATTGAACATGCATCACATGTGGATGTATTACGTTTAAATTCATTCATCCAATTGTATACAGTCACAAACGCTGGTGCAGATGTGCTATGAACATTATGAACAACTCTTTGATTTCTTTCGTTAAACTTTTCATATGTAGATGTTTGATCACTGCACGAAATTGTTTTTTTCTATTTTGCAAATACAAAGATTGTTCGCTTTAATCGTCTAAATGAAATCATGCGATGAATTCCGCTCAAAATTTGACAGTAATCAGAGATGCTACTTGTCAAAAAGTAATGTGACATGACACTGCGAGTGCCCTCTGACAGATTTTCTAAGAACTTATTGACTTGCCTTCTTATCATCTTTATTTCTCTCCATTTCACTTTCCTCATTTTACTCTTCTCTTTTAGATCCGCTAATGAATAGCAGAGGGCTGATCGAACCCCTGTCTTATTCCTCTTGCCTCCAAAAGTCTTCTTCCCTATCTTTCCCTAACCTTATCCTGCTCTTAGTTTCTCTTACCACTCTTTCCCCCACTCTTCCTATCAATTCTTCTCTTAATCCTTTCTCTCTCATCGAGTCTAATAGTACTTCCCTATTCACCATGTCAAAAGCCACTTTGAGATCCACTAACATTACTACCATCCCTCCCTCTTTTTTTGCAATCTGTCTATTACAAAATTTAGCACGTATGTTATCCATCGTCTCTTTTCCTTTCCTGAATTCGGTCTGATTATTCCGAAATTTTTTCTCTTCCATTTCCTCTCTTACCCTTTTTATTAGAATTGCTGCATCTTGTAGAAGGTGGGCTCAATATCATCCCTCTATACTCCTGCATTATTTTCCCTTTTCTCTTCTTTATAATTGATATTATAATCCTCTCATTCCGGCCATCTCTCTCTCCTTTCTATATCTTATTACAAAATTCCCAAGTCACCCAATTCTCTAACTCCTCTCCCCCATATTTCCATACCTCATTCGGTATTCCATCTCCTGCCATCGCCTTCCCATTTTTCAGTCTCCTCAAACCTTCTCCATTTCTCTTCCTATCTTCATCTCTTTTCTCTTTTCTCTCCTCTAACTATTCTTATTTCGATCCCTCCTAATAAACTCATAAAATACTTTTCTCATTCTATTATCTCTATATCTTTATTCATCTCTTTCTACTTTCTCTTCTTTTTGGTTACTACCTTCTATGCTTGATTCTCTATCTTCACTCCATTATTTTTAATAGTCATCTTTCATTTTCTTCTTTTTTTTTTCCTTTCATAAAATCTCTTTTTCTTCCTATATTTTTCCTTCTCCCCTACTCCCCTTCTTCATGCTTTTCCCTTCTCATCTCCTTACATCTACAAGGTCCCTCTCCATTACTTCTAATGCCTCCCTTATTTTTCTTCCCATCCATTCTAACTCTTCCTGAATCCCAGTCCCTCCATCTCACTCTCTCTAACTTATTTTTATGTATAATAAATGTTTCTCTTTCCACCTAATTCTCTTCCTATATTCCTCTTCTCCCTTTTCTACTTTTTCTTCTCTTTCCCTTTTTTCTTCTTATTCCTCTCCTTGGCATTTATAGTCAGATCTTATATTCAAGACCATCTTAAGAAGTCATGAACCAATTAGAGGGTTGCATTAGCGTCTTAAGATATTATTTAAGACGGTCTTGAAATAAGAATCGACTATGAATATTGAATACCGGCCTATGGCCGGGAACAATTCTCTTGCGTCTACGCATTCTCTTACGTCATGTTATGCCTTGTCGTGTAGATGAGCCTTTATGACATCCAGATATAGAAGTGGTGCACATAGTTCAATTGCATCACTCACATCGGTCGATTCCTAGTAATTTTTAACTGTTTTATCAATGAGATTATATAATATTTTAAATTAGCCATGTGAATAACTGATATATATCCGCTTGCGATCTCAATCAGAAAAATGATGTTGATGTAATGTTGATTCCACGTCGAATAAATTGATAATTAAATTTATTTAAAAATCCCGACTTATTCCGAATAACGACGTAATATAACTTTTATATCTGTTTGAAATAGTGTAAATATATAATAAAAGTACACATACACGCACACACATACGCCCGCACACTTGACTACATGTATATATATTTGCTAATTATTATTTAATTAAAAAGAAGTCGATTCAATAGTAGTTCGACGTATAAAATCAATTAACCAATTATCAACTTCTTCGACATCGAAGAAGTCGTGAACATTATATCAATGTCTGCTTTCTGACTATTTTTATTTAAATAATTATGTGGCTGTCTTCCAAAATTCACTTAATACTAAAATCTATAATGCACGTAATATAAACTATATATTTTCAGTATTGGCGTTAAATTTTGAAATATAGCCATAATTGTCTAAATTATATTAATTAAGTTTATCACAATTTTGAGGTATTTAAATAACAATTAGAAAACTTTAGACATAAATTATAATAGAAAAATTTTGTATGTAACATTTAAAAATTTAAGATCACAGACATAAAAATATTTCAAAGATTTTTTTTATTCAGAAAAATATTTAAAACACATGTTTTCTTAAAAGATGTCCTGTAAAAGTTTCTAAAATACGTTTTTAAACATTTTTAAAACATAACTTAAAAGATACAAATTATGATGTTAATCATAATCATAATTTTTATAAATTATATATTTGCAAAGAGTACATTACTATATTCTAATAGAAATAAAATTTTCGACTAATTAAAAAGGAGTTAAAATATTTATCAATGAGTGCTTTCCATGTTATAACATAAGTCGACACAAGTATCGTTCTACTCTTGTTGACATTCAGAAGAAAGTGACAAAGAATGATATTTGTGTCAACTTGTGTCATCAAATGGAAAGCACTCAATGGCTGCATTCAACAGTTGAGCGCTCACTGCTATTGATGTATTCCAAATCTAAAATGCCGATTGGATGATTTAAAAGAATACACCAATAACAACGAGAGCTCATTTAACTATTGAGTTCGCTGAACGTAGCCAATGTAAATCATAGACGACATAGGCATCTAATAGTCGTCTTTTCGACTGGGTGTTCTCTTCTACTTTTACGATCTCCTCCTTGACTCCCTTATCTTCCAATACATAGTCGATGACTGAATCCCCCTTCCTGTGTATGTTCACTCTCTGTCCTCATCTCCCTCCACTCTTCCATTCAAAATTGCCCTCTTTCACTTATAAACTCTATCAATTTTCTTCTTTCGTTTACCTTTTTATCCTTCGAATTTCTTTCTGCCTTCAATTCCTCTACTTCTATCCATTCACCCCACGTTTCTATTCTCTTATTAAAATCCCTGTTAATGTCCTTATCCCTCCCTCTTTTTTTCCATCCATTCTTTCGTTTCAAAACTTCTAACTTCTCTTCCATATTTCCATTTATGTATATCCCCACTACCCAACTATTTTTTCCACATCTTATCCTCCCCATAATCTCTTAAGAGGAAAAAGTAATTGTTATACAAAAAAATTATGATTAGTCGGTAATACAGATGGCTTTAAACATCGTCTACAATGAACAATATCAGTAGAGGTGTAGACACGTCGGGAGTAGAGAGCTTCACAGAGGGAAGACTTAAAGCTACAATAGGCACAGGGAATAACGAGCTGTCCAATCAGAGCTCTGGGATATAATATCGAACTTACACACCAGAACTCTGATTGGATGGCTCGTTATTTCTTGTTGCCTGTGCCTAATGTGTTTAAGTCTAGAGAGTAGCAAATATATATTAATATATAGGATTCTACTCCCGACTAGAGAGCCTCACAGGGAGAGAGTGGCAAATTGCATCACGTGATCCATCTCCTCTGATTGGACATGGGCATCAAAGCTTCATAGGAAGAGAATTGGAGAAAATTGATCGCGTGACTCCCGTCCTAATTGAATCTGGGCATTCACGTGATGCAATTTGCCACTCTCTCCCTGTGAGGCTCTCTAATCGGGAGCAGAATCCTATATATGAGAGAAGCAACAGCGGCGTCACGATTTCTGATTGGTGATCATTCAGTATCTCTACCTAATTAAAGCCATATTGGCCGCAGTAGAGAGCTATTATATGTTTTTCTTTCTACAGCTGTTTACAGCTAGAGATGAATGTTGCTTCTCTCATATATAGGATTCTAATTGGAAATAAGCTGGTTTTTCGGCCCAGCCAGAAATGGAAATTGATCGATCAATGTCAAATGGATGCTGATTCAACGTCGATTAACTGGATTTGATAATAAGCGACGTTGAATTAGCATCGATTTAACATTGATTGATGAACCATTTCTGACTAGGCCGGAAAATCAGCTTACTCCTTACGTATCTACAATCTCTACTGTTATTGTTCATTGTAACGACGCTTTAGGATCCTCTTAAAGTGTTGCATATTTACTACGTTTATTTTAAAATTAAATTCAGAATAAAATTTCAAGTAAATTTGGAATCTGTGAAGATTAGTAGGGGCACTTAATGCCCCTGAGTACTCAACTCAGCCAAATTGAATCGACGTCATAAATGACACGTAAAACATTTATAAAAATGGGCCTACTATTAATCGTCATTATCCTCTCTGATAGTTAGTATATGATCGTAAAAAGCTTTTAAAAGCATAAAGTGCTTTTACTAGTTCACTAGTTTTTACTCAATACGTATACATAGCCTATTTTTACTTTACGAACATTTTTCGACTATTTACTGATTATCAGGTGAGATAAAAATAGTGTTAGCCCATTTTTACAAGTATCAGGACCACAGATCTAGAAAACTGGGAAAATCGGGAAAAGTCAGGGCAATTAAAATTGGTCATGGAAAACCG
>Ga0157363_1008026_pt1 | contig 10023 bp, 8 predicted proteins | sample AttsexASBM1_FD_111477 | JGI IMG/M metagenome (GOLD analysis project Ga0157363, IMG submission 111477) | Fungus gardens microbial communities from leaf cutter ant in Ribeirão Preto, State of São Paulo, Brazil - Atta sexdens ASBM1 | ecosystem: Host-associated > Fungi > Mycelium > Unclassified ...
CGGTGATCGTTGCCGACCATCCAGCGTGCAAAATGCGGCGTCATCAGTCCGATAAAAGCAATCGGCCCCACCGCAGCCGTCGCCGCACCACACAACAACGCAATCGCCAGCAATCCCAGCAGTTGCGTGCGCGCCACCCGCGTGCCCAGCGCGGTCGCCATATCGCCGCCCATGCTTAAACTGTTCAACGCCTGCGACAAATAGAGTGCCACGACACTGCCGATCAGCACGGCCGGGAACAGCGTACGCAGCACGGTGAAATTGCGAATATCCAGCGATCCGCTGTGCCAGAAACGCAGATGATCATAAATATCGGGATTAAGCAGTGACAGGCCAGATGTCAGGCCATCCAGCACCGCGCCCAGCGCCACGCCGGCTAACGTCAGGCGTACCGGATTGACTCGCCCGCCGCCAATCGCCCCCGTCATCGCCACCAGCAATGACGCCAGCAGTGCACCGGCAAACGCGAAGCCGAGCCAGTCGAGGGGAGAATCGGCGCCAAACAGCGCAATGCCGATCACCACCGCAAACCCGGCCCCCGCATTGACGCCGAGAATGCCCGGATCGGCCAGTGGATTGCGCGTCAGACTCTGCATCAGCGCACCCGCTAACCCGAGGGCGACACCCGCCAGCAATCCGGCCAGCGTACGCGGCAGGCGTGCATCACGCACAATCACGCACTCAGCGCTGTTGCAGCCTGAGGTAAGAGAATGATAAACATCGGAAATGGGTATCGATTTTGCCCCCAGCATCAAGCTGAGCGCGATGAGGAGCAAGAGCAGAATCCCTGAGCCTGCTAATGCACGGATCTGGCGCATCGTTCTAAACCTTCACTGTTCAACGTCGTCGCATGCGCAACGCAATTTGATAATGGTTATCGTTATTACTCGCGTTTGCCTATGTTACCATGACTCGCCTCGCGGACGATGAGGAAAATTGGTGCAAAAAGGCGAACAAATGAACAAATCTTCCCACTTTATCGATCTCTCCCTGCTGAAAACCCATGCGGCATTTCGCGCAGTATTTATTGCCCGATTCATCTCGATTGTCGCATTAGGCATGCTCGCCGTGGCGGTGCCGGTGCAGATTCAGCAGATGACGCACTCCCCGCTTTTGGTGGGATTGGCGGTCACCCTTGCCGCATCCGGCATGTTTATCGGCCTGCTAACCGGCGGGGTGTTAGCCGATCGCTACGAGCGTAAGAAACTGATTTTGCTTGCCCGATCCATCTGCGGCTTGGGCTTTATCGCGCTGGCGATTAACGCTGCGCTGCCGCAGCCTTCACTGATTGCGGTGTATCTGCTGGGATTCTGGGATGGCTTCTTTGGCGCGATTGGCGTCACGGCGCTGCTGGCGGCCACACCGGCGCTGGTGGGGCGCGAAAACATTATGCAGGCCGGCGCCATCACCATGCTGACGGTGCGTTTTGGCTCCATCCTCTCGCCAGCCATTGCCGGACTTGTCATTGCACACGGCGGCGTGGTGTGGAACTACGGCTTAACCGCGTTTGGCACACTGATTACCGTACTGACGCTGCTGAAATTACCGCAACTCCCGCCGCCACCTCAGCCGCGTGAACATCCGCTGAAGTCGCTGGCCGCCGGGGTGCAGTTCCTGTTTGCCAGCCCGATTGTCGGTATGGTGGCGCTGATAGGTGCTCTGGTCACTCTGGCCAGCGCGATTCGCGTGCTCTACCCCGCTCTCGCACCACATTGGTCAGTGAGTGCTAACCAGCTAGGCATGCTCTACGCAGCCGTGCCGCTGGGTGCCGCCATCGGCGCGTTCACCAGCGGTAAACTGAAACATGCAGCCCGACCGGGACAGCTGGTGCTGGGCAGTGCGGTGGCCGGATTTATCGCGCTGGGATTATTCAGTCTGATGCCCAACCTGCCGCTGGCGCTGCTGTGTCTGGTGGCGTTTGGTTATTTCAGTGCCATCAACAGTCTGGTGCAGTACGCGATGATTCAACTGCTGACGCCAGACCATCTGCTGGGCCGCATTAACGGCTTGTGGACCGCGCAAAATGTCACCGGAGATGCGGTCGGTGCGGCGATGATTGGGGCCATGGGAGCGTGGTTATTGCCGCCACAGGCTGCCGCCGCGTTTGGTTTTGCGGCAGCGCTGTTGGGGATTGTAATGTGGTGTGTAATGGGCCGTTTACGTCGTTATGCGCCGCCAGCCCCTGAGCTGGCGGAGCAGGCATCATGATTTAACGAACAGTTTCTCCAGACGCGCCAGCAGATTGCTGGCGCTGTAGTAATCCAGACGGAACGAATCGACGCCAAGCGGGAATACCTGCTTATCCTTAACCGCCGCGTTTTGCGCGAGAAACGGATTGCCGATCACCGACTGCGTGGTTTTGTCATCAGCCGCAAACAGCAGGAAGGTTTTTCCCGTCAAACCGCTACCCACATTCTCACCTGACAGCTGAATGATGTCTTTACGCTGGCCCATGCTGTGGCCTTGCTGCACGCTGGCGGGTGGAACGGCGAGGGTAAAGCCAAGCTGCTCCAGCAGTTTGCCCTGCGCTGACTCCGTGGTCCACACGTTGACGGCACGCCCATCGCCGTTCCACACCATGGCAGACACGGGCTGCGGCGGTAAGGTGATGGCTTTTTTCAACGCTGCTTCACGATCGTCAAAAGCCTTCACCCGCTGTGCAGCCTGCGCTTCGTGACCGGTTGCCTGGCCCAGCAGCGTCACCACATCCTGCCAGCTCTTGTCGTCGTAATTCACCACCAGCGTCGGTGCGATGGCGGAAAGCTGGCTGGCGAGTTTAATCGCAGAATCATTACCTGTGGCGCTCACCAGAATCAGGTCTGGTGCTTCTGCGGCTACCGCTTCGGCGCTCGGCTCGCCAATATAGAGACGTTTTACATGGCGCTGTTTTGCCACCTCACCCCACTGACGGAAAAAACCCTGATCGTCGGCCAGACGGCTGTTCGGAGCGGTCGCACCGGAGGCCACCACCGGCGCATCAATTGCCAGCAACGATCCAGTTAGGGTGACGCTGGTTGAAACAATACGCTGCGGAGCTTTGTTTAAGGTAATTGAACCCTTTGCCCCCTGCACCGTGCGCGGCCATCCCTGTTCTGCCTGTGCGAGCCCTGTGAAAGTCTGGAAAATAAACAACAGGGCGGTCAGGCCCAATAAACCGCATTTATTCATAAGTTTTGGTCCACCTTTTAGCTTATTGCACGGCTCAGCGTCACCTTCCGATTACGCCTAATCATGCGGGAAATCCCGCGAATGGATTGACTCTTTTGTCCAATCGACGTAGGTTACAGGCCCATAATAAAAATGATAATCATTCTTAATAATCTTATCATTTATAGGTGAAAATTATGGTGGAATCATCCATGTTTGAAAATGCCTTATTAGAGGATTTTTCTGCGTTATGCCGTGGGTTCCTCTTTACCTCGCCGTGGCGAAGCCTCGCGACCCAGGGCTGCTATACCACGATAACCACCTCTGTGGCAGACGCTGCATCATTGCAGGGTGATTTTCAACTTCAGCTGCATCAACATTTTGCGGCGGCAAAACAACAAGGCATTGAGAATCCGATCCTGGTGGGTGCGATTCCGTTTGACGTGAGTCAGCCTGCGGCCCTGTTTATTCCTGAAACGTATCAAACTTTTCATCGTGCCGACCTACAGAATGCGCTGCCTGCGGCTGCCAGTGAGCTGCCGCAGGTACGTCGTCGCGTGGCGGTGCCCGATCACGATGTCTTTACCCAATTGGTGGCCGATGCGGTGACAGCAACGCAACGTGGTGACCTCGATAAAGTAGTGCTGTCGCGCCTGATGGATATTGTCACCGAGCAGCCAGTGGATACCGCGGCGCTGATGCAACGCGTCATTGCGCAGAATCCGAATAGCTATCACTTCCATCTGCCGCTGCCACAAGGCGGTGCACTGGTGGGGGCCAGCCCGGAGCTGATGCTGCGTAAGCAGGGCCGCGATTTTAGCTCGTGCCCGCTGGCGGGCTCAGCACGTCGTGATCACCACGATAGCCAACAGGATCAGGCAGCGGGCAATACGCTGATGGACTCCAGCAAAGATCGTCATGAACACCAGCTGGTCACAGATGCGATGCGCGATACGCTGCAACCGCGCAGTCGCCTGCTGTCGGTGCCGACGGTACCGTCATTGATCACCACCGCGACCTTATGGCACCTCGCGACGCAAATCGATGGTGAGGTGCAGGATGATCGTGAGAACGCCTTGTCGCTGGCCTGCCTGCTTCATCCGACCCCCGCATTAAGCGGCTTCCCACACCAGCGTGCTCAGCAGCTGATTCAGAAATTAGAGCCTTTTGATCGTCAGCTGTTTGGCGGCATTGTGGGATGGTGTGACAGTGAAGGAAACGGTGAATGGGTGGTGACAATTCGTTGTGGCACCGTGCACGGTGCACGCGTGCGACTGTTTGCGGGCGCAGGCATCGTTGCCGATTCCCAACCTGAATCAGAATGGCGCGAAACCGGCGTGAAGCTGGATACCATGTTGCGCGCTTTTGGACTGCAATAAAGGAAAGAGCATGAGCATTCCCTATACCCGCTGGCCTGAAGATTTGGCTGCGCGCTATCGCGAAAAAGGCTATTGGCTCGATGTGCCAATGACCGATATCCTGGCGCGTCATCAAGAGAATGATGCAATCGCGGTCATCGACGGCGATCGTCAAATCAGCTATCGCGAGCTGAATCAGCTAACCGATAACCTCGCGGCAGCCCTACAGCGCCGTGGCCTGCAACAGGGTGATACTGCGTTAGTGCAGCTAGGCAACGTGGCGGAGTTTTACGTCACGGTCTTTGCGCTGTTTAAACTGGGCGTAGCATCCGTCTTCGCGCTGTATAGCCATCAGCGCACCGAGCTGACCGCCTATGCCGCGCAGATTGAGCCTAAGCTGCTGATTGCCGATCGCCATCACGCGCTGTTTGCCGATGACACCTTTATCAGCGCCCTTTGTGCCGCTCAACCGTCACTGCAGCAGATCATCCTGCGCAATGACGGTGATAAAGAAAACACCCTCGAAGCCCTGATGGCGGAAGCGGCAGGCGATTATCAGCCCACGCCGACCGCCGCTGATGAAGTGGCGTTTTTCCAGCTCTCCGGCGGCAGCACCGGTACGCCGAAGCTGATTCCTCGCACGCACAACGACTACTACTACAGTATTCGCGCCAGCGATGAGATCTGCGAAGTCACGGCTGACACGCGTTATCTGATCGCCCTGCCCGCACCGCATAACTTCGCCATGAGCTCACCGGGTTCACTTGGTGTGTTTTATGCCGGGGGCCAGGTGATTCTTGCCGCTGACCCAAGCGCCACGCTCTGCTTCCCGCTGATTGAGAAGCACCAGGTCACCGATACCGGTCTGGTGCCACCCGCAGTGAGCCTGTGGCTGCAGGCGATTCAGGAATGGGGTAGCAACAAGCAGCTGGCTACGCTGCAGCGCATTCAGGTCGGCGGCGCGAAGCTCGGCGAAACCCTGGCGGCACGCATCCAGAGCGAAATTGGCTGCCAATTACAGCAGGTGTTTGGCATGGCCGAAGGTCTGGTGAACTACACCCGCTTTGGCGATGACGAGAAAATCGTGCTGACCACTCAGGGCCGACCGATTTCTGAAGATGACGAAGTCTGGGTGGCGGATGAACACGGTAATGCGCTGCCGCACGGCACGGTGGGTCGCCTGATGACACGCGGTCCGTACACCTTCCGTGGCTACTACAAAAGCCCGGAACACAATGCCACCAGCTTTGATGCTAACGGCTTTTACTGCTCCGGCGATCTGATTGAGATCAACCCGCAGGGTTACATCACCGTGCAGGGCCGCGAGAAGGATCAGATCAACCGTGGCGGCGAGAAGATTGCCGCAGAAGAGATCGAGAATTTGCTGCAGCGCCATCCGGATGTGATTCATGCCGCGCTGGTGTCGATGACTGATGAACTGATGGGTGAAAAAAGCTGCGCCTTTATTGTTGCCAGCCAGCCGATCAAAGCGGTGGCGCTGCGCCGTCATCTGCGCGATCTCGGTGTCGCCGAGTTTAAATTACCCGATCGTATTACCTGCCTAGATGCCCTGCCACTGACCCCGGTTGGCAAGGTGGATAAAAAACGTTTACGCCAACAGCTTGCTGACCAACAAGCGCAAGCCTGAACCTATTCCGGAGATTGTAATGGCTATTCCAAAACTGAATTCTTACGCGCTGCCTGCCGCCACTGAGCTGCCAACCAACAAGGTGAAATGGACCGTAGAGCCACAGCGTGCTGCCCTGCTGATCCATGATATGCAGGCTTATTTCCTGAATTTTTGGGGCGAGAACAGTCCGCTGATCGATCAGGTTGTGGAGAACATTGCCCGCCTGCGCGCCTATTGCAAAGCGCAAGGTATTCCGGTGTTCTACACCGCGCAGCCCAACGAGCAGAGCGATGCCGATCGCGCACTGCTTAACGACATGTGGGGACCGGGCCTGAATAAGCATCCGGATCAACAGAAGATCGTGGATGCACTGGCGCCAGATCAGGACGATCAGGTGTTAACCAAATGGCGTTACAGCGCCTTTGTCCGCTCGCCGCTGGAATCGATCCTGCAGGAGATGGGCCGCGATCAACTGATCATTACCGGCGTTTACGCCCACATCGGCTGCCTGACCACCGCCACTGACGCCTTTATGCGTAACATCCAGCCGTTTATGGTGGCGGATGCGCTGGCCGACTTCAGCCGTGAAGAGCACATGATGGCACTGACCTATACCGCTGGCCGCAGTGGCAAAGTGGTGATGACCGCCGATCTGATGCCGCTGCCGCTGAGCAAAGACGATCTGCGTGCACTGATTCTGCCGCTGCTGGAAGATGACGATGTGCCAGAAGATGATGAGAATCTGATCGACTACGGCCTGGATTCCGTGCGCGTGATGGCGCTGGCGGCGCGCTGGCGCCAGGTGCACAACGACATCGATTTCGTTAGCCTGGCAAAAAACCCGAGCATTGATGGCTGGTGGGCACTACTGTCACGGACGCCTGCCAAATGAGTGCCTCTTTCGACTTTAACGGAAAAATCGTCTGGGTAACCGGCGCGGGTAAAGGCATTGGTTACCACACGGCGCTGGCATTCCATCAGGCCGGCGCACAGGTGATCGGCTTCGATCTGCGTTTTGAGCAGCCCGACTACCCGTTTGCCACTCAGGTTCTGGATGTAGCGAATGCGGCGGAGGTGAAAGCCGTGTGCCAGCGTCTGCTGGCTGAGCAGCCGCATCTGGATGTGCTGGTCAACGGCGCCGGGATCCTGCGCGTCGGCAGCACCGAAGCACTCGCATTCGAAGACTGGCAGGCGTGTCTGGCGGTGAACGCCGGTGGCGCCTTCAATATGTTCCAGCAAACGCTGCCAGTATTCCGCCAGCAGCGCGCGGGGGCGATTGTTACCATCGCTTCTAACGCGGCTCACGCGCCACGTCTCGGCATGTCCGCTTATGGCGCTTCCAAAGCCGCACTACGTAGCCTGTGCCTCACCGTCGGGCTCGAAATGGCACCGTTTGGCGTGCGCTGCAACATCGTTTCACCGGGTTCAACCGATACCGATATGCAACGCAGCCTGTGGCATACGCCGGAAGCGGAACAGGAGATGATCAATGGCTTCCCGGATCAGTATAAGCTGGGGATCCCACTGCGTAAGATCGCGAAACCGCAAGAGATCGTGAACAACGTCCTGTTCCTCGCTTCGGATCTTGCCAGCCACGTGGTGCTGCAGGATATTGTGGTCGACGGTGGCGCAACGCTGGGATCCTGACATGGCAATCTGGAAACGATCGGTTGATCTGGCAACCTTAAATACCCTCGGTGATAACTCGCTGGTGTCGCACGTCGGCATCGTGTTCACGGTGATTGGCGACGATTACCTTGAGGCAACTATGCCAGTGGATAACCGCACGCAGCAGCCGTTTGGCCTGCTGCACGGCGGTGCGTCAGTGGTGCTGGCGGAATCGATGGGATCGATTGCCGGTTATCTGAGTGTGGAAGAAGGCAAAAGCGTGGTGGGGATTGAAGTGAGTGCCAGCCATCATCGTGCGGTGAGCAGCGGCGAAGTACGCGGCATCTGCCGTCCTTTGCACCTTGGCGCACGCAACCAGAGCTGGGAGATCGAAATTCGCAATGGACGCGACCAGCTGTGCTGCACATCACGATTGACGGTGGCAGTGTTGGGGTAATTTTCCAGTAACTGACATCCTGCCTGTGTTACAGCGGGAGGAGTGATCAAGCCCGATTGCTGAACACGATGCCCTTTCACCGGGAAGTGAAAATGGGCACTCAGCAGCCATAAAAAAAGCGGCCAATTGGCCGCTTTCTGTTTTGCGATTAACGCTGGTAAATGATTTCGACGCCTTCGTCGTCTTCTTCGTCCCAGTCGTCATCCCAATCGTCATCTTCTTCCACTTCCTGAGCGGTTTCCATGGCTTCGCGGTGATAGTCATCCCACATGAAGGCCACTTTCTCCGGCTCTTTGGCTTCTTCTTCGGCTTCTTTCGGGTTCTCGATGATAAAGGTCATCACGTCCCAGCAGAGATCTTTCACGCCGTCATGGCTGGCCGCAGAAATCAGGTAGTATTTGTCTTCCCAGCCCAAAGCTTCCACAACCGCTTTAGCGCGGCTTTCCGCTTCTTCACGGTCCAGCAGGTCACATTTGTTAAACACCAGCCAGCGTGGCTTCTGGAACAGCTTCTCGCTGTATTTTTCCAGCTCACCCAGGATGATGCGGGCGTTTTCGACCGGATCGGATTCATCGATCGGCGCAAGGTCGATCAGGTGCAACAGTACACGGCAACGCTCAAGGTGCTTCAGGAAGCGAATCCCCAGACCGGCACCATCCGCTGCGCCTTCAATCAGGCCAGGGATATCGGCGACGACGAAGCTCTTTTCGTTGTCCATGCGCACCACACCAAGGCTTGGCACCAGAGTGGTAAACGGATAATCCGCCACTTTTGGTTTAGCCGCAGATACGGAACGAATAAAAGTCGATTTACCGGCATTCGGCAGACCAAGCATACCGACATCAGCCAGCAGCATCAGCTCCAGCTGCAGGTCGCGCTTCTCGCCCGGCGTACCCATGGTCTTCTGACGTGGGGAACGGTTAACCGAGGATTTAAAACGCGTATTACCCAAGCCGTGCCAGCCGCCTTTCGCGACCATCAGCTTCTGCTCGTGGCGCGTCATGTCACCCAGCGTTTCGCCAGTACCCTGGTCAATCACGCGGGTACCGACAGGCACCTTGATAATGATGTCTTTGCCGCGTTTACCGGTGCAATCACGGCTCTGGCCATTTTGACCACGTTCGGCGCGGAAAGATTTCTCGAAGCGATAGTCGATCAGGGTATTCAGGTTTTCATCCGCCAGCAGGTAAACATCACCGCCGTCACCGCCGTCGCCGCCGTCCGGGCCACCGCGTGGAATGTATTTTTCGCGGCGGAAGCTGACGCAACCATTACCGCCATCGCCTGCGACCGCAAGGATCGTCGCTTCATCTACAAACTTCATTTCGTTTCTCCGTCACGCTATCGTTCGCGGCGACTAAAGCACAGCAAACGGGTCCGCCAGGGTCTTCTGCGCTGACCGGCGGCGGATAATACAAGACTGGCAAAGCCAGGAGTACATAAATTGTACAGCAAACTGCGCGTTTTGGTCAGAGGGAATCCCGCAACCTGCGGCAGAATGTAAAAAGCCCCGCAAAGCTGCGGGGCCTTCAATTCGTGTGTTCAGACGTTAACCGTCTGCGTCACAACAACCTTACTCAGCAACGATGCTGATGTACTTGCGGTTGTTAGGACCTTTAACTTCGAATTGTACTTTACCGTCTGCGGTAGCAAACAGGGTGTGGTCACGACCACAACCTACATTGGTACCTGCGTGGAATTTGGTGCCACGCTGACGAACGATGATGCTACCTGCCAGAACAGATTCACCACCGAAACGCTTAACACCCAGACGTTTTGCATTGGAGTCGCGACCGTTACGAGTCGAGCCACCAGCCTTTTTA
>Ga0157363_1008027_pt1 | contig 10022 bp, 7 predicted proteins | sample AttsexASBM1_FD_111477 | JGI IMG/M metagenome (GOLD analysis project Ga0157363, IMG submission 111477) | Fungus gardens microbial communities from leaf cutter ant in Ribeirão Preto, State of São Paulo, Brazil - Atta sexdens ASBM1 | ecosystem: Host-associated > Fungi > Mycelium > Unclassified ...
ACACACACACACACACACACACACACACACACACACACTCACACACACACACACACACACACACACACACACACACACACAGGGCCCCACAATTTTTTGCCAAGCAGTTTTGTAAATAGAGCGGACTAAACCGAATCAAAAAGTTCTGCACTATTTTGCAATTTTCGTAATAGTTGATAAGATATTAATTACGAAAAATCGCTGAATATTGATTTTCAATAATTTTTTACTCAAATCTATTAAATTATCAATTTTACAGAAAAACAAAAAACAACATACTTATTTTTTTCTTATGAAGTTCTGAGATTTTTTTCAGAATTTTTTAATACTGATTTTTTCATGTTGATAAAAGTAGTTTGTAATAATACAGGGTCTCCCATTTTAATGGCCCCCAAATAATTTTATTTTTGATCTTAGAAAAAAATGTTTCAGACAAAACTTGTATGACTTTAAGGGGGACATAAGATGATCATCAAGTTTATCCTTGAATAATTGCTTGAAGCTCACGTGAAGGTTTCTTTTAATTTCTTAAATGAAACCCTCTACTTTTTATTGCACATTCTTGTAGATCATCTCGAGAGCTTTCATTATTTTAATATAGTAATCATAATTTTTTTATTAAGTACTTTGCGTTGTTACAAGGCTTACAAATTACAGCACCGTTGACATTAGCATTACTCAAGCATTATTCAGGACAAGATCCTGAACAACATTTAAGAAGTTTTAGTCGAAAAGTACTTAATGAAAATGAACTTAATTATAATATTTTGGAAAGCTCTCGAGATGATCTACAAGAATATGCAATAAAAAGTAGGGAATTCCATTTAAGAAATTGAAGGTAATCTTCATGTGACCTTCAAGTAACTATTCAAGATCAAACTAATGACACCATTATGTCTCCATCAAAGCCATACAACTTTTATCTGAAACATTTTTTTCGAAGATTAAAAATAAAAGTTATTTGAAGTGGGACGTTAAAATGTAGTATCCTGTATATGGTATATAAGAAAATGCAGTACGAAAAAGTTGATAAAAAAATTCTGAAAAAATTCTTAAAGTTCTATGAAAAGAAAATAAAAAATTTTCGTCTCTTGCTGTTTTTCTGTAAAGTGATAATATTTGAGTAAAAAAGACCAATATTTGGCCATTTTTAATAATTAATATCTCGTTAATCATTGCGAAAATTATAAAATGGTAGAGAACTTTTCGACTATATATAATAATCAGTTTAGTCTGCTCTGTCTATACAAAAGGCTCGGCAAAAAATTGCGGGACATCATGTATATATGTATACTGTACATACACATGCTGCGCACGCGCGTGCGCACACATACACACACACGCATGCACGCACGCACGCACACGACGTTAATTGTAATGCATTTGATGCGTTTTGATCTGTTATAAGGGTCAGAAAAGCTGACTGTGATAGTGAGATTCGAATCTTCCTAGTTAATCTTGAAACCATTTGCATAATCATAAATTTTTCTTTTTTTTTTGTGTATGAACGTATTCAGCATACCAACAATTTGTATATTGAAAATGTCTCACGCAGTCGATGCAATGTCAAAGTATTAATGTTAAGAGGAAATCATCAGGAAGAAACAAATATGCAAGTTTTATCGACTTTTCTGCTTTTGTTTACATTTGGCTTAAATAGATCCTGTTATCTCATTAATTGTCTATAGTATCAAATACAATTATAATCTGTAATACTTATTAATTATTAATTAATAAAAAATTACGTACTAAAATCATCTGCCGTGATAGATGTATAAAACAAAATGTGTTTCTTTCATATATAATTATTTAAACCAATTAAGAGAAATAAACCTATTTTCGATTAAAATTTTAGATCCAATGGCACTAACACTAAACTTAACTTTACTTAACTTTAACTTTAAGCTAAGATTAAAACTCTCTCCCTCTCTCTCGGCTTTAAAAGAGAGTTAAATTCGCTTAAAATTAAAGTATTGTAACATTAGTGCAATTCGGGCCTTAGTACTTAAATATCTCGGAGTAAATTTACACATTTGTGTAGTATACAATTCTGAAACCCGCGCACCGAAATCTTTTTCTATCTTAAAATTAATTCTCATGAACAGAACTAGAATAATAATATCATGTATTAAATTGTTTAGCAATTTAATAATTCTTGATGTTAATAAGCATTTTAAAAGGATATTAATAATTTGAAAATAGATTTATTTCTGTTAATTGATTTATTTTCTTCGATTTAATACAAATTGTAACGAATTGTATGAATTGTTGATATACGTTTACTTAAAAAACTTTTCTCTCATTAGTTACTGATTATTGCGACAAATATTTTCGAAGCCTTAGTGGTCATACGGTAAAATTGCCCGCACGGGAGATTCGGATATTCTGGCTGAAGTACTATTGTTCGTAATAAATTAAATTATTAATTAGATTAACATTATATTATTAATATCTTTCTAAGATGCTTATTAGCATCAAAAATTGCTTGTCAATGTGATATTACTACTCTAGTTCTATTTATGATGTGTTTCAAGATTGGAAAAGATTTCGGCATGCAGTTTGCAGAATTGGAAACGTGTGTATAAATTTACATTGAAATAAGTATTTAAGCATCAAAATCTGCTTTGATTGAAAATAGGTTTATTTCTTTTAATTTATTCTTGTCGGTCTAATATGAATTGTTATAATTAGTAACAAATAAATTTGTAATCAAAATATTACAATTTAAAGAAAAGTGTTGGTACACCTACCAAATATATAATAATACTTGACTACTCTTTAAAATAAATTTCATTAGTTTGAATTCAATAAATTCGTAATTGTATATAGAAAACATTTTATATAAATATTAATTCAACATTCATCGTTAGAGGTACATTCCAAAAGAATTTTTGGCATGAATTTATGTAACGTGGTGGAAGTGTAATACATTTCAGGATTGGCCTACAACATAAAAAAGTAAAAAATATCCGAAAATAAAAGTATTTATCTTTTAGTATATACAATAATTAACATCTGAATTTTTCACTAACCAGTAAGATTTGTTCGTTAAACTGTGACTTTTTAAATAAAATATTTTCATTGATAAATGTCAAACCAAATAAATTGCAATCGGCCTGGATTTTACTTATATCTTTATAAAATAAAAGTTCTTGCAATTTCAATCCTGGGAACGTCAATACTCTGCTATTGTAGCCAGAACTCATGATTTGCAGAACATTTCTGAAATATAATACATTTCTTATTTAATTTCTTAAATAATTATTCAGCATAACTTTTTATAATTATTGAATATTTTTTAACATGCATAATAACAAAAACAAGTGAATACCTTCTGAAGCTTTGCAAATTACAAAAGAATGCACAAGCTAATATCGGGGGTAATTGTTTAACCAAATGACGAACGTAAACATAGTTTCTTAAATACCAAGCAAGTGATATCTTTGTAGCTAACTGAATTGCAGGCGACTTTCTGCATATACAACATAAGAAATGAATATGTAAAAAAAGTTAATGTTAAATATTTTTAATGCTTGCACGCACGCACACACGCACGCATGCACACATAGGACGTCCCATTTTAACATTTACATCGAAATATCTTATAAAGTATAAAAGATACGGGAAAATGTTTCAAATAAAAGTTATATGACTTTGAGGAAACATAATGGTATCATGGTTTGATCTTGGATGGTATCGTCAAGGATAAGGCAAGATCATTTTGAATTTTTGAAATAGAATCCCTTATTTTTCATTACATATTCTCATAATTTACTTCAAGAGTTTTTCAAAATACTATTATATAGTATTTTGTAGTTTTTTTCATTGAGTACTTTTCGAGCTATAAAGCTTGAAAGTTACAGTACCGCCTAAATTAATAGTATCCAAGGCCCGATCAAATAAAATCTCTTGAATATTGTAATGTATTGGCTAAACCTCTTATATGCGATCATAATCTGGATAACATTTATTAAGCTCAAGGTCACTGGAGCTTGTACTTATTTTAATTTTTACGTAAAAATTTTAGTTCAAAAATGAAAATAACAAGAACAACCTCTAATAGCCTTGATTTTAACAAATGTTACTCAGGACATAATCCTTAACAACATTCAAGCATTTCAGCTGTCAGTCAGACATTTTGGGTAATGTTAATGCTGATGGTACTGTAACATTCAAATTTTATTATTCGAAAAATACTTTATAATAGTGTTTTGAAAAGCTCTTGAGATAAGCTACAAAAATATATAATGAAAAATAGGGGATTTTATTTCAAAGTGACCTTGCCCTGTGATCTTGATAATGCTACCCAAAGTCAAACAATGGTAATAAATAATTTTTATCTCTTGCAGTTTTTCTGTAAAGTTGATAGTATTTGAGAAAAAAATTATTGAAGACCAATTATTCAGCAATTTTTAGTAATTAATATCTTGTTAACTATTGCGAAAATTATAAAATGGTAGAGGACTTTTCAGACTCAGTTTTTTGCTCTATCTACACACAAGCGCTTTGTCAAAACTTAGTGGACACTTTGTATATACATAATTTGCATAATATTAATAGCTCTAATTTTATCACAATAATGAGAACTTACTTTAAATCGGACGAAAGCGAAAAAGCTCTTTTTATAGCCTCGCAATCTCCAATATGGAGAAGAATATATATAGCTTCCATCTCTGATCGGCTATTGTTTAATGTTAATTTTTCGAAATCTTTATGTAATGCTATATTATCTGTTACATTTTCATTTTGATCATATAATACAAGTAACTGCTTGATACATTCAAACAGATGTTTATTATTTATTTTTGCATTGAATTCTGTAATGTTTCTTTCACACAACCTAAAAAAAGAATTTATTTTTTAGTAATTTTTCAACTTTTTTAAAGACCATTTGATTAACTTGTACCTTTGTGCGGCATATATGTGAAATCGGACAATTGGCTCAAGAAGGAAAATATTTGAAACAATATCAATTCTTTGTATTACAGCATCTTGTCGTACTGACCTTAACCTGTCAAATACAAAGTCGTATATCAATACCCAATCTAAATCCGTTCGTGTAATTATCCTGAAATGATATATATTTTAAATATTATGCATATAAATCTTACAAATTATAAACGATGTTTTATTAAATAGATATATTCTGGTAATGATGTTTAACAGTAGTAATTTATATATTCTTGAATCATATTTAAACAGATAGACAAAATTACTTGGTGAATAAGTATTGGACAGTGGATAATAATATATGCGGAGGACGCAACAAATTCGGATCTGTCATAACTTGTCCAGCAGCGGAGCGACTGAAGCATTTTACAATTTTCATTGGATCAGCCTTGGGTCTCTTCATGTATTTCGTTCCCTCATTAATTTCATATTTGTGCAACAAACCTTCCCGTTCTCTCCTGAAGTAAATAATTCAAGATTTGAAAAGTCATATATTAAATTCTTATTTGCATATTAATATATAAAATTACAAGACATACAATAACTTTTTTTTAGTAAAATAACCTGTTTTTAAATGTAAAAACAGTGAGAAAATAAATCAATATTTATGTTAACATTCGTGAGAAATTCGAAGCAACCTGAACATACATGTTTCAAAGTTTTGACTTACAAACTGTCTACATTGCGAAAAAACTTACATCAGCCGTTCTTTTTCCGGACACATAAACAGACATCTTCCCGTTATTTGTTCGACAGTCATTACTGTGTCTCTGTTTTCCATCATGATTCTCCGTTAAGGCCGTAACCATGATACAAAATATTATTATTATTATCGTGATAGAATGGCTCCGACTACAAGCTGAGTCGATACGGGCAGAATCGAAAATGGCCATCGGAGGCGGCAAGGAGACTCGCAAGTAGCATAAAGTAATCGATCGAATTAAGGGGGAAGCATAAGTTCCATACGTGAAATAAAAGTTCCCAGAGGATCGTGAAAGCGAGCCCGGCTGGGGAGTTTTAAATGTTGAGGTTGTTTGATTTAAGAAATGATAATAGCAGTCGACATAACTTAGAGGAAAGGTTTTTAAGGAGGGGGAAGATATTATTAGGAGTTACAGAATGCGCATGAATAAAAATTAATATATGTAATGTTAATATATATAATGAGTTTGTTAACTTTAGGGGAAGTGAGCGGACATGAGAAAATGATGTGATTTATATCCTGAGTAAGATCACCGCAGAGACAGACCTTAGTTGCAACTATATTTTTCCTGTGAAGGCTGTAGTTGAAATTGTAATGATTTTCGCGTAGATTAAGATAATTTCTTCTCTTTTAAAAAAGTGCTTATTAAATCATTTGTCAGTTTGAGAGCGAAAGAATTGTTCATAATGTAGGTCCTTCCATCTAAATTTCTCGTCGAGATAGGCTCTGCATTGCTCCAGAACAGAATTTCTAGCTTCTAAAAATCAGAGTAAGGGATCTCCAAATCAATTCTGTCATCCTGTTTAGCGCTTAGCTTGACGAGTTCGTCCGCCCTTTCATTACTCTCTATGCCCTTGTGAGAAAGGATCCAAGTAAGATATTCATTCGTGACACTAAGTAGAATTGATTTTTGATGGCATAGATCAAATAGCAATCAATATTCAGGCGAGATGATGAAAGGGATTCCAAGACACTCTCCGAATTCGTAAAGATAATCGCTTTGGGAATGTTTCTGTCACATATTATTTTCAGCGTGATGAGCAGGGCTCAGGCTTCAGCCATGAAAATTGAGGCGTTGGCTGAAAGATGATGCATAAGTTCTAGATGTAGCGAAGATGAGTATATGCCAGCCCGTGCAGTTATCCTGCTTAAACTTAGATTCATCTGTGTAAAAGCAAACATAGTCTTCTTGTATGAGAAGATGTATAAATTCCTGAAAGCATCTAAGAATGAACTCCTTGAGAGAGTACCATCGTCGATCCCAAACATCACGCTTGAAAAATCTATAGTGATTATAGAAACAAGGTTATAGAATATGGGTATAGAAAAAAAGCCAGGAACATTGAGCATTTAATACTGTTTTTCAAGTGCTTTAACAGAATATATTTCTTAAGAACAGGAATACTTTTACATGCAGTGATTCTGGAGCGAGAAGTAATAGAAGCAGCTTTCAGCTGTTCCTATCTATATAGGCAGACTATTATGCCTCGAAAAGTTTTAAATCAAATATCTAGACACAAGATAATTGAATCTAATGCGTAAAGGAGGTTCATGTGCCTCGACCAACATAATGTTAATAGGCGTAGAGAGTAGGGCTATGCGAATTGCTTTCCATTGTAAACGTTCCAGATATCTAAAAATGATTTTATTCCCTTTAAATTGGAAGACATGACTGCCATAATCAATAGATCTGACAGCGCGATAGATAACAAGAAAAGATTGAAGATGAGCGCCCCACAATAAAGCCAGATAAAACAGACATAATATTGACGATTTTTCTACTTTTGCCGATTAAATATTTGAGATGAATCTTATCTGTCAATTTCCTGTCAAATAAGATATCTAAAAATCTGCAGGGACATCTCAACAACAGGAATGTCTCGGTTATCAACCCTAAGATGTTAAAATGCAGGAACAGATCTACCCCTCGAAAATACCATGCACTGCGATTTGGATGTTCAATCCTTTATTATTCAAGTAAGTAGAAAGAGAGATGAGAAATTCTTAAATGGAAGCAACAGTCACATTTAAACTGGCGTTTGAAGAAAATATCACGAGGTCATCAACATACATCAAGATGATGATCTCACCTCCAAGAGTTTTCAGTATCATATAAAGATTAAATAGGATTGGACTGAGGGATGAACTCTGAGACATGCCCTTGTGAGCCGTTAAGAGAATTGTTAAGCTTACTATTTCTAACAAAATAGAATTTCTTTCTATAACCAAGTTTTGGATGAATTTGCAGATTTTAGCAGGGACACCAAGACCTCTTAGCGTTTCTATGAGAATTGAAGGCTGGATATTGTCGAACGCATCAGTTATGTCGATAAAGATGCAAACAGTAAAACAGCCAGCGAGAAGAATGCGATTAGAAAAAGTGACGAGATTATTCGCATACGAGTGAGCTAGGCGAAAGCCGAACTGAAATTCAGGAAGAATGAGATACAACATACCATCTTAATCTATTATATATGATCTTTTTCATAGTCTTAAGATGATGCAAAGTAGACCGTCTACTTGCATGTAGAGAGAATCGAGGACACGAACATATGAATATGGATTTCGTTCTCAGCCATTGAGCGATCATCTCTAGGAATTTCAATATAGTGGCTGTGATTAAACGAAACAGAATCGAATAATCCAGATTATTAGTACATTGTTGGGGATCCGAAGGAGGTTATACGATTTTTTTCTGAGATTACTATTAGTAGTGGGACCACTCACTTCTTGTTACGATCCAAAGAGACGAGAAAGGAAGAGAAGGAGGAAAAATTTGTCTGCCTGATCAACATGATCGAGAGGAAGCAAGGAATAGAAGAAAATTAATCTGTTTATTGGATCAATATGATTAATAGTGAACTTTTCTGGATGTAAGACTAATTCATTACAATTTGCATTGAATTTTTTTTTCTTGTTTATTAAATCTTTCTTTAATTTGATAGAAATTTTAGTTAGTTGATCGGTGCTTAATGATCGGGCTTAAATGCTTGATTGCTTTATCTATTTTGTGGATTTGCCTTTAACAACCTTTAATATTAAGATTTATTAGGCTGAGCGAATTGATTTATTGGATTCATATTGCTTCTTATATTGGTTTTAAATTTTTGCATTTATAGAAATGATCTGAGTAATAAATGTCTTTCTGTAAGTTGGGTGTATGCATTATAATATTATTCATTGATGATCAAGTGATTAATAGACTAATTGATTTATCATTGAATTGATTGTTGATTTTAATCAAAGTCATTTCGCATTAATCCAGTTTAAAGTTTTTGAATAATATTGATTGATTCTAGAATATTATACATTATTTTACATTATTATACATTATTTCTAAAGTGATAAGATTTTAGATGTAAGTTATATTAACTATTTCTTTATTTAGTTTAGGCTTATGATTGTTTGTGGATTTGATAATTAGAATTTATTTTGAGAATACTTTGGTATAGCTCTTGTTTTGATTCTGTACAACATTGGAGGAAGTTGTATTCGCTATACTTGTTTTGAACGGTTTTTATGTGTTATGTTCATTCGGCCTTGAAATATTTCTTACTTTCAGCTTAATTTAGAGAGAAAGATTTTATCTGATGCGGTGTATTATTTCTTATGTATAATTAATATTTTTCAAATGATTGATTATATTCTTTTATGTTCAGGAATTTGTGACTTAAAGAGGTTATTAGATTAAATTTTCTTTTTGTTCTTAATACTCATTTCCTAATAAATTTTTGATTGTTAAGATTTGCAATATTTTTTGTATCTAACTTAATATTGAGAAAAGAATTTCAATTTTGTGTTGTCATTATTCTTATTGAATTTTGTCTGTTGCACTCTTTTGACACAACAGCTATTACATTCATATGTTCTGACTTTCCCTTTTTTTACATTAAATATTTTGATTAAATATATTGTTTTTTAAGATTTTTTTTAGGTTTAGCCGAATTATATTGGGAGTAAATAAGTTTCCGCCGTTTTTTTTTATCAAAAATTAAGCATTTATTGTGAAAGAACGGTACATAATGTTTTATTCAAAATAATGTCCATCGCTAGCCACTACTTTTCCCTCCTTTCTGGTAGCATGTGGATACCGCGTCGGAAGAACGCTTCATCTTTTGAGGCTATCCAATCATCGATACAATTTTTGGTATCTTCATATGATGTGAAGTGCTGTTCAGACAGGCTATGCGTCATCGGAACAAGTGATAGTCGGACGGAGCAATGTTTGGAGAATACGGCGGGTGGAGTAGAACTTCCCATTTGAGTGTTTCTAAGTAGGTTTTGACCGGCGCCGCAACATGTGATCGAGCATTATCATGCAGGAGAATAATTTTGTCATGCCTGGAGTAGTAGTGGGCGCGTTTTTCCT
>Ga0157363_1008028_pt1 | contig 10020 bp, 3 predicted proteins | sample AttsexASBM1_FD_111477 | JGI IMG/M metagenome (GOLD analysis project Ga0157363, IMG submission 111477) | Fungus gardens microbial communities from leaf cutter ant in Ribeirão Preto, State of São Paulo, Brazil - Atta sexdens ASBM1 | ecosystem: Host-associated > Fungi > Mycelium > Unclassified ...
AATTCATGAACGTTATTATATTAATTTCACTTGACAATTCACAGATCTAAATCTAGAAAATCCATTATTTTGCTTGACTGACTAACAAACGCTTCTTACTCAATGACAATATAAGCATTCAGGACACACGTTGTGCTGTTTTAATTTTGTTGCATTCTATCCATCTTGGGTATGTCACGGTCATCATCATACGTGCCGACCCGCTCAAGTCATCCAACGATCGAGAGATGACGTAAAGTTTATATTAGTCCATTAAGTGTACAATATTCGCCTATGACGATGTACAAATATTACAAAACAATATTTGCCGACATTAATTTGTTGCCACAATTAATTTGTTGTACATTATTGATTAAGGATTTTAAATTATTATGATTAGTAATAATATAATTATATAATTTGATGTATAATTATGTCAGAGTATATTTATATTCTTATCTTCCTCTTCTGGGAAAAATCTATGTCACCCTTACATTGTGAATGTAGATTGGATTAGAATCGTGACTTGCGAATTGTTGATTAATCAATTGAATTGATGAATCAGCGATTCGTAATTTGTCCGAATATAATCCGCATTCACAAAGCGTAGTATAACACGAGCTTTACGGAGTTTCGAACTGAAATGCGCGCGTGTTTGTTAATCCATGAGTAACATTCTCGAAAGTTACCCGATGTATCTAAATATAACATGGAAGTGGATCGTTGTTAAGTTTCGGTGCGCGTGCCTCGATTTCCTATTACTTCCGATTCAATAGCTCTTTATACATTCAAATTATATTAATTATTGATAAAATATTGATAAAATATTTTATAACACACCTCATATGTATATACATATATGTATACATAGATACATATATAGTATATGTATGTTTATTAATATTTAATTCAATATTAAAGCACACATAAAATTTTTATTGTGCGAAGAAACAACGTCAAATTTTGTTATTAAATAATTTCTTCCACGAGAAGGCAAGTAAAACACATAAAAATGTCAACATACAAGAACTACGGAAATGATCAAAGAGTTGAATTTAGATTCGCGGTCATTAAAATAGCAATAAATGTCACGATGATATATTAAGGTCACCATAGTCACGATATGTCATCGTAGATATAGCACACAATTGGTTGTAACGCTGTATACATCTTCCGGTTTCTGATAAACTATAAATGTAAGATTCTTGATATCGTTAATTACAAGAATTTTTATCTGAACACATAATAAGTGCAAGAAGATATTCATACAGAGGAAAGTTTTATTGAAAAAAAACCTTGTTTGTAGAAAATACATTAATTAGCAATTTTGTATAAATTTCTTGATTTTATACAAATATCTTTTTAATTCTTTGTATGTTCACAAATAATACAATTTTTTATTTTCGTTTTTAGAGATAATATATTTTAATTTACACATTTTTTTAGGTAAAATGATTTCGAGAAATATAGTTTATTATTTGTTAATAAATTTTTAATTAATATTCACTTTCTGAAAATAAAAAACTTTTTTAAAAAATTTCTCCCGTATACAAATACTTTAACTAATTATAACAAATGAAATTTTATCACGATAAAATGAGATAAAGAAACCGCTGATAGTTCCGCAGCAAATATAAGAGAAAAAGGATTCGATCTACGTTGCCAATTTTATACGAAATAAACTGATTTACTTCTCTTAACTTTTTTATTATGCTTGTACATATTTATGTATACAAAATGTAATTGTGTTTCGCGGAAGTTTAATGGTATCACACGTGTTGTCAAACGGCATATTACTATTTTACAATATGCAATTTATGTCTTTTTAAAAGAGGCACTTTAACACCATGTACTTCCGGTTTCGTTTATGCGACTGTAGTATGATTATATCGATTATCGTGTCTCCATTTCTCTTTACTGTTCATTACGTTTTCATGCGACTTACATTCTGTGCTTATAGTCATTATATTTGCATTTATACGACGCATTTTCGATGTCCATCAATATACACGTAATCGTAACTCATCGTGTAATTTTATAAATCTAGATGTAATGTTTTTTTCACAAACGAAAGTGCATACTTTTTCTATTTTAATGAATAGCATGCATAATTAATTAATTTCTATATTATTTCTTTTCTATTTACAGATCAGACGAAATGACTACAATTACGAGGCTGTCGATCATAAAATTTCTTGAGCTTGTAAGTATATATAATAAATATAATGCACAAGATGTTATATTATTTGTTTTATATCGTATTATTTACTTTTAATAAAATTGGTATAGACTTATCATTACAAAACTGAATTAATTACCAAAGCTTAGAAAATTAAATGGCATTTCATCATATTTTATGCTGTTTTTGTTATTACATATTTTTCATTATTTACGACACTAAATTGTTGGAACAAAGTTTTATCAACTTTAACAGCATAATATTTTATTACCTTTATGAAAAAGGGTGTAAATATATGTACATCAATATAAATTTAAAGAAATTACAGCATAAATTCTCTTAATACTCATTTCAATATAGATTTTAGCATTGTAAATGAGAAAAATTATGATTATGATAAATCAGATTTTCTTATGCACAGTCTCAATCGTATGTGTAACTTCACATTACAAAACATTAATTAACATAACTAGAAACGCACACAGGTTACACTTGCAAACTAGAAGAATAAATTACTCTAAAGAGCTCTTCTATTCTTAGTAAGCGAAATTACGTAGAAAACTGAATTCTCGAGAAAGTGCGTGATTCAAGCTGCATAAAACTATTATAGTGTTTCATGCATATATTTCTAGCCGCAAGAGAAACATTATCCTCGAGGTTGCTTCATACTTCTTTAAGAGCTCCATCATGCCCTCGAATTTATTTTTAACGTTACTGCGCTGTTTCTTCCGATCGATTAATCCAATTTCTCGATCGAGATTTAAATTGTGCTTTCGAAATCAAGAAAATTAACGTCCACCTAGAAGCCATGAGGCTTCATTGTTGATTACGCGACACGCTGCATAGCTTTCGCGATTCGTAAGACGATGAGAATGGAGAGTGACATAATCCGTGCTTATTACCGCAAAGATTGTCCTCCCTCTTCTTATTACGGTCCGCTTCAAGTCATCCGGAAGTCGATTGATGCAAGAAGTTTCCGTTAGGATTCTTTGAGTCCTACGTGCCATAAGAAACCTGCACCTTTTGTATAGTAAGCTCGTTTATATTTGTAAGCGATGGAAAATTATAGCTCGATATTATATGAAAAGAAAAGATTTTGCTAAAGTATCTAAAAATTTAACTAAATTTGAAAATAATTTTATTGTATTATCAAAATGAATATATAAGAAGCTTAAATTATTCGAATATAGTTGCTAAAATATGAAAATTTTTTGCAGCATTGCTTGAATTTTCTTACTATTTTGATGATCAACAAAATTATTTTTTGATCTGTTTAAATTTTTATTTATATTTATTAATGTTTCAGAAAAATAGTTCTTCCTTTCCTATAAGTTTCGATTTCAATAATGCATTGAAATTCATTCATTTTTTTCCTCATATTAACTTAATATAATACTAAAAATATAAAGTAGCTATTATGTGTAAAGACGCAAAATGATAAAAGATATTATTAATTAAACAGTCTAATTTAAAAAAAGGCAGTTAGAAAATTTATTTCGTTGAATATACATACATTTATTTAAATTTGTTTTCAAATTAACGCTGTTTAAGGATGTATCCTGAATTTTTACAAATGTGTTAATATAAATTATATATAGGTATAAAAGTTATCATAACATTATGTTTTTATTGAACAACACAGTTTTGTAGTTTATTTATAATTTTTATTGTTATAAATTAAAATTTAAATAAGAAAACTTTAAATTTTTTTGTAAATATTTTAAGTATTCAAAATAACTGGTGCAAAGTTTCATTGCGATATACTGATAAAGATTTAAAACAAATAAATATTTTGTTTATTTATTGGACAACTAGCCCATGTATCACAATACTTTACATAACTAATCTTAAATATATAAAGTACTTCCATTAAAAAATTGAAATTTTTATGACTTATTTTATAATTTTTCATACATTTTTATTCACGCGCGCATGCAAGTACAAGATTTAAAAAATATTACTATTTATTAAAATAATTTATGAATCATAAGTTATAGTTATAAATTATGATCCAGATAATAAACTGTCACCAAAAAAATTTATTGTATTATTTTTAAATTCGATTTAGAATGATCTGTAACTTTTTTTTTTCATTATCATTTTAAAATATCTCAGATACATCCTTATAACATCATGCTTGCAATAGCAGCAAACACGGGTAATGTTTCGATGCTAAGAGCACGAGCAGCGATATCATGAGAGCGTGAGACCTGGTCCAGTCAGAAATGATAATGGAATCGACATCGAATCGACGCATATATCTTTACGTGACTACGCCTGATGGCTCCTAAATATAATTTTAGCTCCTTTCTTTGTTGATTTCTTGATAAAATTTTAACGACTATACAATGTTATTTCACAATTATTTCTTAGCTAAATAATGTAAAATATTTTAATTTTCTTGCCAATGAGCCATATATTTACATTAATTTATAAATGAAAAGCGTAGCATTTAAAATGAATTAATAAGTATTATTATACACGCACGACGTTACATCGAATAAATAAAAAAAAATAGTTATTCTTGTTTTGCATAAAATAAAAACATTATATACAAATATATGAATTAAATTGACAAATATATAACTGAAATAATAGCGATTAATAGTAATTGAATTAATAGTGATGTGTATAGATAAATTTATTGCGCTGCTTTCTTGACACACAAAGTATATATTTATATTGCTAATGTATCGATATAATGGCACTCCTTAGTGACGAAGCTCTGACTATAGTAGATATAAATGAGATGTGTATATCACGTGCTTATCGACACGTGGGTGACCAAGTCCGAGCGATTCTTTGAGATATACTATATTGTGATGTTAGGCAGAATGTATTCATCGTATCGAAGGCCGACTTGTGTAATTTTAATGTTGACGCCATGGATGACTTAAAGATAAAAATTATATATTGCGAAATAAAATGCCCAGAAATTTATGGCACATTTCTCGCTTACCTACTTACCTTCAACTTTCATTACTTATCAATTTGTTAAAGAGAGAATCAGTATTATTATTTAATTTCTTATACATTATTATTATATTATAATAAGCATTAAACAATATTCTATATCATGGAAATAAACATCGATTCTTTTTAATTAAAATAAAAATATCTAAATTTGTATAAATATTGTAAATATTGTTTTTATAGATTATACATTCCATGAACTTTTGAAAATCTTTGGTTCAATCAATTTTAAGATCTGCCTTAATTGAAAATATTTGTTGTGTTTATACATAATGACATACTTTATATAGATATTATTCTTACGCATTTATAACTGTGTTAATAATCCGGCGGACTATATCAAACGATCACATTTATGACCTGTTGTCTAGAAATAAAAACTTGCCAACTGGGACATAGTAGTGGGCAGAATAGTGGGCAATATTTTATTTATGATGATATTGAAAGAGAGTCGATGTACTCTCTGGATCGACCCAGTTTCGTAAGCGATATCCGTACTTTTGCTTTGTAGCAAAAAAAACCTGCTAGTTTCTGCATGAATGATAAAAGCAAGAGATAATTGAGAGTACAATAAAGTTTTATTTCTGATAGACCTTTGTTCTTGATGAAAAAAAAAGAAGATATTTTAGCGCATAGGCTAAGAAAAATGTTTATCCATTAAATGTATATTTCTGATTACAGCTCTTGGTGTGCATCCTTATCGGATTGCACTACAATTCCTTCAATGGGGGAGATCAACCTACCGCGATGATAACCATGGGAACCTTTGGGGGCTATCTGATTATTCTGGTCGGCTTGTTTATCGGTAGCGTGATGGGGACGCCAGTGAACCGTCGCGTGGTATGTTTCAATAGATATTGTAGGATAAATTTTTCATCAGATAGAAATCGTAATATAAAGTTATACAGAAACGCAAAGTGTGACAAGCCAATAATTCCAAAAATATAGAAGACGTTTAAAATATAAAAAAACGTTTTAATCAATTGATGTAAAAAACACACAGTTACTTTGAAAAATTATCCATTTAGTTTACATATATTTATGGCATGTCATATTTTACATGAGCTACTCCATGTATAAATGGAATTCGTGGAAAATTTGAAACACCGCAAGAGTCAAATGTCTAAAGAAACTAGTGAAAGAAGCTATGGCTATGTTCCAAAATTGACTGTCAGTATTGAAAATTTATAGTGCACGTAACATAAACTGTAGCATTTTCAATGCTGGCAGTAAATTTAGAACACAGCCTATATTTAAACTATTCCCTAATTGACACTAATAAAAAGTAACAAATATAACATTGTTACTTTTAAATGATATTAACTGGGTCGTAACTTGGTACATTATTTCTTAATTTATATCCGGGAAAAATGTTATATATATGGATATATTTTATAAATAATTATATATGTAATTATATATAATTGTATATAATTGTATATAAAATACACCAATTTTAATTATATAGAATTTTAAATTATATGAAATTTTTCCCATGTGTATATATCTACATAATAGATTACATAGTTAATATAGTAATGTGTATAAATTAAAATACGTTAATAGTTTTACGATTGACAGAGTATCATATACAGATTTTTACAAATGCAACTTTTTATCTTTTAGGATCTTTTCTTCTCCCTCATTGGATGTGCTTTGTTCATTGCTGCAGGTGCACTTAATATCGACTATTTCTCGAAGATATCATACAAGTCGACATTTCGCGATACTGGCTTGGCTAAAGGCTCTCTCAGTATTATTGAGGGTGCCGTATTCCTTGTGGACGCGTTCCTCACTTTTCGGGGGGAGAACTGAGATTTGAGTCGCTTTTAAGTTACAACGAGGGACTGCGCGGCCGGTAATCGGTGTTAATCACATTCCGTGATCGGCGGAAATCTTTTCTAATCTGTAAGAGATTGGATACTGCCAAAGAGTTTCCCGAAAGAAACTTTCTTTTCAGCGGGGTACCCAAGTGTAGCCGAACGCGCATCATACGCGCGGCGTCGCGAAGTTCCGCCGATTTCTCTGAATTATGCGAAGCACGAGTTACGAAGCTTCGCAATTCACTTGTGCCATTTGTCTTGCACTTCGCACGAAGTGTCCGTTTCATCGGGATTAATCCACCTTTCTTTCACTTAACTTGTCATTTTGGTGTAAACTTCACAAATTTAAAGATAAAATATTCCCTAGACTTTCTCTTACTAATAAAGAAAAATTTCTGGATTCTTTAAATGGTCATGCTTTTGAATATAAATGCGACTTCGCGATGATATTTAACCGATGATAGTACAAAACGTGCAGGAATCATGACAATGATACATTCTTGCATATTATACAGCCTTGGCTGTAAGTATAAAGCACCTTCAATTTGTTCCTTCAAAAAATGATGGTATTAAATGCCAATAAGGAAGACTAATGAGATAGTAAATTATTTAAAAAATAAATATTATTTTTTAATAAAAATATTTTTTAATTTGTTTTTTATTAAAATGTCAATTTTGGAAGTGCTTTATATTTAATCGAGCCTATACATTATATATATTATATATTAATATTAATAAGCGGCAGTCCCTTTGTAGAAGCAAGGCCAGTTGGTATTATAATCATTATATACTCGTACTGATATCACATTTGTAAGTTTAAGTCATGCTGTTTGAGATTTGACAAGTAGCGATAATAAGAAAAATAAGGAACGATATCATCATGACATATTTTTATATACAAATTATACAACATCATTTGTATTGTATCTTGATGCTGAATAAATTAGTTATGTCCGCCATCCTTTCATGAGTATTCGCAAAATATTTATCTTTTATTTGTATGTTTTTACACTATGACTTCAACAATAAAGAAAAACTGATGAATGAAAAGATTAAAGACGTTTTCGTATACCATCGGCATATCTTCCTATAATGTTTCCTCTTTTTAATCGATATGTTGATTGAAAAATAAGAAAATATTTACAAGTGTTATCGTGTTGTGCTAGATACGCGATATTATAAGGTATCTGTTTTTTATTTCTGCACTAGTCTGCACTAGACAGAACTCTCTCTTTCTCACTTTCAAATATAAAATATATACCTATTTTACTTTAAATTTCAAAAGTATAAAATAGTTCAACTATTGGGAATACAAATTAGTTCGGTCCGTTTTCTTAAAGATAGCTCCAGCTGTTGTGAATGATTCATACTGACAGCTGATTTTGGCGGTTTCAGAGAAGTTAAACATCTGCTAATAATATTCAGGTATATCGCTTTGAGTTTCATACAAAAACCTTGATTTTTATTGTGTTTGAAATTTTGTGTTAACCAAGAAGGCGGGAGGTTTTGATTTTCTGCTTTAATTGGAAGAAAAGTGCGGCTGAAGCCTATCGAATGCTTGTCGAAGTTTATGTGTGACACTGTTCGAACTGATAAATCATGTAGGGAATGGTTTCAAGGATGGAGATTTCAGTGAAGACAAGCCTCGCTCTAGACAGTCAAAAACAATTCGAAAACAAAGAATTAGAGGCATTATTCGAAGAAGATCAGAGTCAAACGCAAGAGGAGCTTGCAGAATCATTGGGGATAACTCAACAAGTTTCTGTACGATTGAGAGCCATGGGAATGATTCAAAAACAAAGAAATTGGGTGAAATGAACTGAAACCGAGAGACGTTGAAAGACGATTTTTCCTTACGAACAGCTGAATCAAAGACAAGGTTTTTTGCATCGGATTGTAACTGGAGATGAGAAGTGGATATTCTACGACAACCCCAAGAAGAAAAAATACTACGCTAAGCCCAGTCAATCGTTGCCATCGATCTCAACATCAACACCATGGCTGAACATTCGTGGTTCGAAGATATCTGTATCTGGTGGGACGAAAAGGATCTTGTTTACTATGAGCTGCTGAAATCTGGCAATTCCATTACGGGCGATCGGTATCGGCTACAATTGATTCGTTTGAGCCGTGCATTGCGAGAAAAACGGCCGAAATACGAGCAAAGACATGATAAAGTTATTCTTCTTCATGACAACGCTCGGCCTCATGTCGCTAAAGTCGTAAAAAAATATTTGGAAACGCTCAAATGAGATGTTTTATCGCACCCGCCGTATTCTCTGGACATTGCTCCTTCTGCTTACTGGTTGTTTTGAAGGATGCAGCATGCTTTGGCAAGTCACCGGTTCATTTCTTTCGCAGAAATCGAAAATTGGATCGCCTTCAAAGACGAGTCATTTTTTCGAGATGGAATTCGAAAATTGCCTGAGAGATGGGAAAAAGTAGTAGGCAGCGATGGACAATACTTTAATTGATCTGTTCATTTTGTTTTGAAATAAATGCATTTTTGAATACAAAAAACGGACCGAACTAATTTGTACTCCCACTATAAAAAACAGATTTACACGTATAATAAAATACCAGAAATGACGAAACTTTCATCCGAGTCTACGCGTAAATAAATTTCAGAAAATCAATATCAGGGTAATTTCAATTATATTTCAACTTAATCGGCAGTTAACTTGTTTTATATCTGATAATTTTTGTTAAAATTTGACGTACAGAAAGAAAATTAATTACCCAGACAGCAAAATATTTATGATAAATATTTATTAATATTCATTTTTTGAAATGTTATATATTAGATGTACAACTTTGCTTCCGCCGTTTTCCTATAGATGGCTTTAGCGGTAAGTGGTGGTCGAAATAATTAGATCATAGATCATAGACGTCATATAATAAACTTGGGCATCTATCAACATAATAGAAACACCATAGAAACATTAGTCGATTTGTGTCTGCATCATAAAGTTATTCTCGATTGAAAATGTCAGTTTACGAGTCAAATTCTCATCATTTGCGGGAGGTTTTAATTTTTTGGTTTTAATTTCTTCAATATGAAGAAAT
>Ga0157363_1008029_pt1 | contig 10020 bp, 4 predicted proteins | sample AttsexASBM1_FD_111477 | JGI IMG/M metagenome (GOLD analysis project Ga0157363, IMG submission 111477) | Fungus gardens microbial communities from leaf cutter ant in Ribeirão Preto, State of São Paulo, Brazil - Atta sexdens ASBM1 | ecosystem: Host-associated > Fungi > Mycelium > Unclassified ...
AAAATAAGTTGTTAACGCTTTAAATATTTTAACAATAAAATAAACATTGCGTTAAAAAATACTTCCTTCTTCAATTAATACAAGAAATTTATATCCCAACAGATTTTTTTATAATCAACACAATAGTTATTGTAGATTATTCAACAAATATGTTACGGAATAGAATTTAATTAACAAAGTGTATATGTCTGATCAATTGAAATTAATCTGCAGGTAAAAATATCATTCTCATTTTGAAAAAATTGTTCGATCTATTCTTTTTGTATTGAAATTTAACGACCATCTGTTATTTATTGTACAGAAATCGATAAAGCGACAGGAAAAACTACTGATTGCTGAACAGGGAACTGGCAAGCGGCGTTGTCAGCAATCATTATTCGGCAACATACCACAAATCCCAGAATTATTGCTCAGTCAAAATTAATGCCGTTGGTACGGCGCAAACGTAGCATAACTGACAACTTAGCGTCCGCTCGAATATTGGCTGCAATCTCTTGGTGCTTTCGCATATATTCGCCTAACGAGGGACGAGGTGAAATAACTCGAATCAATAGCGTAACACGATTTCCGCGACACGGCCGCAGAATAAATCATGGATCCGTTGTTGGAAGAACGGAAACACAATCAGCTCAATACGAGATACCTCGTGGGAGCGAAGAAACTGCGTGGGACAACGGCAATGTCATACGAAATAACCTTTGCTCAGATTCGATGAAAACGACGAACGAAATGCAGCATTTTTAATTAAAAAAAATAATACAAAAAAAATAAAAACTTATAGCAATATTATAAACGAGGATAAATGCTAGAATACACTGTGCTAACTAACTATGAATTCACGACAAGTAGCTACTTGCCAAAATAATTGTACAATTAAAGCTGCTGCACTATTTTACCATTACATGGAACAAGATATAATGATATCGTGACTTTTTTATTTTTTTCGTGGCGATGCTGTCTAAATCAAGCGATTCCTGAATGTTGCCGTGATAAGACCACAGTTTTCTTATCTTTCTTACAAAGAACGAAAGATAACTCAAAGTTTCTTAAAGCTTTATGCTAATCAAAACTAATATTAAAGTGCATTGTAAATTATATTTCGAAAATGAATGGATGTACAAGAAAAGTTCTATATTTTTTAAAATTACAAGACTTATTTGATAATCAATAGCAAAGAATATTAGCAGGCATATATAATTTAGTAATAAGCCTATTTTTTGTTATGTATACGTAACATAAATTAATCTCTGTGCATCTTGTCATTTGCTTATTATTTTGTAATAATCATAAAATAATACATTATTGTTTTAAATATATATCTGACAAGTAATAAAAGTTGTACAAATATTTTTACAAAAGACATTATCATTTTACAAAAGAGGACATATAGAGATAATTCAAGTAAAATCATTAACAATTAATTTACTTAATAAAGATCAATAAATGACTTATACACTATTTTCATATTTATTTTTCAATATGCTTGCAGTTTATCATTTCTTACTATAACAATAAACATTATATTTGAGACAAATTTAAACCGACTATTCGAGATTCAATCAGCAAACGATAAATTGGTCAATACGTCGCATTTACCATAGCAAGTTTGGAGATACCCAAGGTTGCACTCTAAGAAATCGTAGGAGAGATTTCTCACTCAGTTAACGTATCGATAACAGCTAAGCTGAAGGAGATATGATATCAAATGTCGTGAAATTTCAACTGTCGGTACAAACGTAGTTTGCTGGTTGAGCAAAGAAGCACCCCTAAACTAGGGTGGACGAACATTCTGCATTACCGACTATGGAACTGCAGGGGTGGATGGAAAGGTGTCGCCATCTACGTGAACTTAAAGCGCATGCGCGTACCATTTCGATCGGAAACAACCCCTTGTGTCAAATTTTATTAAATTACATGTGGGGATGAGAATGTTCATGGCGGATGAGTAGATACGTATGTTCTGTTTATAAGAATTGAGAAAAGCTATATATAATAAAAACGTAAAGATTATATAGTATTCTTCTGAATATTACATTCAAATTAATTTTATTAAATAAATTATTGTGAAATTAAATGTTATTTTAATTAATCACGATATAAATAGATTCATAAATAATTCGCGATAATAAAATATTAATGATTCCTCATAACACTACTTCTAACGATTAAAAAATTAGTTTGATTAAAACATTTAAAAGAGAACAAAAAGATGTTTAAAAAACATTTAATATAATTTTTAAATTCAACTATTAACTGTCAAATTGTTATAATCACTCTGCTTGGACATATTTCATCAGAAAGTTTTTCAGTATTTTCTAAAATTTTCATAAAAGTTAATGGAAAAACTGAATTGAAAAATATTTATTGTCCATACAGAAGTTAGCGTTTCCTGAACAATAGGGAGAAATATTATCGAACAGCAAGGAAATTAAATTTCTAGTCTCAAATTTCATCCCTTAATAGAAAAACCCGACGAACAGCTCACCCTCATACGTTCGTTTCTATTACATCCGGCCTTTACGATACTGTAATTTTCTTTCTTTCCTTCTCTTTCTCACTGTCGGAGTTCCATAACCTACGACTTTCGCTTTTTATTTTCATCATGCTTGCGAGCACACAACGACCGTGTATCTTTTGTGACGACGGATGATTTAGATCATGTTTCCTCATTGAGCAGGGGTAGTTTGGCTGCACCGACCAGCCTGTTGCGAGAGACTACTCTCTTGAAAAAGAAGGAATGCCGCTTTGTGCACGGAACCATTAAAAAAGGATAAGCCGGTGAACGCGACCCCTAAGCTATCGTCAGTTGTTTAATAATTTTATTGTGGATGCACAAAATGACGACATGGTCATTAGGGAAAATAAGCTTCAAACGATTTATAATGATGTTATTGCATACAAACAAAGCAAATTTTTAGAGCGATGTACAAATAACAAATAAAAGCTTAAAATTTGTAGCAATAAGTAAGTAAAACTGATTGACAAATGTTCAACACAAATATTTAAGAAGGTGAAATTTGATATCTAATAATATTAATAATTTTAAGATTTTCAGTTTAAACTGTGATATTATTTGAATTTTATTTTAAGTTTGTATTTTAAGACTGACAAATAATCAGCACGCATTTAGCTGGAAATGGTACAAAAATTCACGCAAAAATATTATTAGGATTTCAAATCCGTTTTGATCAAATGTAGTCTTTTCGCTTATTAGTTTTAAAATTTATGTTACGTTAAAAATGTTTATTTTGTTTATTTACATTTATGTTAAGTTAAAAATCACATTTAAATTATTATTCTTATCACAAAAGAACATATCTACATTCTTAAGCTGAAACATCACTTTTATGTTTCATGTTTATGAAGCTGAATTAATTTCGCAAGTGTCACAAGACTCCAGAAAATGTTTAGAACATGGTCTCTGATATTTTAGAATGAGATTCTAACTGGGAAAAGTCTGGAGGCGTGGCGGCGTACATGCATATTCGCGAGCACATGCGCATGTAAATTCGTCGTAAATTTTCTCCAGAGTACTATTTCTCTCGCGACATGACCAAAATGCAATGCACGGAACGCCAAAGCTCCCGTTGCGTCGGATCTCGAAAAGCGCCATAATATAATGGAATAATGGTTATTAGAAGGGGAATATTATCGTCGCGGCGCTCGACCGTCCGACGGTGGAAGCGTTTTATCGATCGTTCGGCTGCGTTTGGCGCGATGAAGCGAGAAAGGGAAAGTGGTTGGCTCGGTTTACTCATTCTTCCGTATTTCCGTGACCTTCGGGACCATGATAATACATCGCCATTTCGCCAATCGCGACCTGAACCACGAAGATTTAATACCCTTTTAGTCAGCCTTGACAATTATACGTCAAGTACGCAGAAAATGAATCCAATCGGATAATACCGCATACAAAATTAATCACATCAAAGTAACTTTTGAACAAAAGTCAAATCCGACAGTTGAGTCTACAATTCCAAAATTTGACAGTTGATTCTAAAGTAGTAAAATATGTATAATTACACTTGAACAAAAAAGAACGTATTCCTCAGTAATTCGATTAATTTCGAATAAGCACAATTACGAGTTTTAACACACAAAAGCGAGAAGAAATAATATTTTTATAATATATTCAAGAAAAGTAGAATTATTTTAAAGTATAAAGAACAAATGTAATAATTATCAGATTAATCAGATTTAAACTTGAACAGTATACATGCGCTGTAAATAAAGATAAAAAAATCTTTGCAATAACATAAAATATATTATTTACAAAAAAATGTCATAGTATAAACATGTAAGATATAACTCGGATAATTAATTCAAATTATCTCAATTGACTAAATGCAGCTAATTATCATATGAAGTGCCTCGTTTTTCTTCTTTCTCGAAAATCGCCAATGCACCAATAAATTATGGTTCTGAGCATTAATGACGCCTAAGTACGAAGGCGGGTTTACCGCAGGGAGACTCGACTCATAGAGTGTACATGGCTCTACGATAAAGAAAAAGAGAACCACCACGTGAAATTGCATTAAAGCAGATTAGCCACGGCAGGATTGATCTAACGAAGCGGAGCGTGCCGTGTTTACCATGAATATGAGAAAGGGCTGTACTCTCTTTGTTCATCTAAAGGCGAAACGTAAGTCGGGTCACATAAGCAACTCCTCGTTATTCTGCCGATCGATGCTCTCTATTTTCCGTATAAGCGATTCCTAAAAGCAGTGGAATTCCGATGTGACGCACAATGAGAAGTCAAATAAAGTTAAAAGAAGTGCAAAAGTCTGAAGCACGTGCAAAGCTCCTCATTTCAGTAGAGCAATCCGATCGAGCGCTTCGCAAATGTTAGAAACATGAGACGACGTCACGTAGCAACGAATGTAATTCGCAATTCATAAATCGTGAATGTGCAATATCTCGTTCCGAGATATATCTCTTTGATGTTGAACAATGTCAAAGGGCTCGTAATTTGAAAGAAACTTAAATGCGTATATTTTATCTCTCCAATAAAATGAAGTGAACGTTTGATACTTTAATAAAATAAATTGCAGCTTTTTACAGAAAGCTTTTCATTGTCATACAAAGATGATAATCATTAAAAACGTATGTTATATTGCTCACACAAACATATCTAAAAATCTTGGGTAAAATGTACACCTAGTAATGCCGTAAAAGTAGAAATAATTATTTCGGGATAATGTTTCGAGATATTCTATCTGGGATATTCAGTCCAGAAATAATTTGAACGACGTAAGTCGCAGCTGGAACCAAAGTGTGGCTTAAACAGAGAGAATAAACGTGCTTTCGACAATAATACTAGAAATTCCATGCACTGCCGAAAGACATGAAGTAGATATGGGCAAGTGGGTACATATATAAGTTACGTCCGAGCGAGGCGTTGGTCGATAATTCATTAGTTAAATCGCATTTGTAAACTATGAACTACAGAACAGCGTCGTTGTGAAACTAATAGCGATTACCATATTCAAGATATATCGCAGTTCAATAGTTTGACCGCAAATATGTATGCGATACATTGACAGATCTTATGCATTATTCCTCAGAATACTATATTGCAGTATATTTAACGTAAATATGCGGAATTGAGAGGAAAATTATTTTGGTTTATTTCAAATATCAAAACAAATCCAAGCAACTAAGAGTATGATGTATAAGATTTTTAGACATATTTCAATAGTACATTTCAAGGTTGTACTGCGACCATTACCAATAAAAATATTAAAATCAATATTACATATAAATAAGTTCAATGTATCTTGGTTTGCTCAGCAAATGCTCTATGATTCTTTCTGTCGTGAGTTCAAATGTATATTACTTTTAGTTAAAACTTGTTAGAGCTTTCGCAGAAATTGCAAACGGCATTTGATGTTCGTTTCTAATTTGTTCGCTGCAAGAGCAATGAACGTATAAAACAATGAAAACAGCTTTACAATCAAAAGGGAGAAAAAGCGTTCTACTTATCCACCGCTCAATTTCCATATTTATCATCGTATATAAATAAATGACCGAGTAAGAGCTGTAGAGCAGAACTGTTTCATTTCGGCTCGATTTAATATCCATCTTTAAATCTTGAATTCATAAACGGCGAAATGGACTCGAAATAAATTACTGCTATAGATACAAATAACTCCGAAATTGTGTCAACGAGGTACAAAGAGTTTAGCGAGACTAAAATGGGCACGCTCCCTGGAGTTAATTAGTCTCGAGTGCCAGATGGTACGACCAGCATGGTTCCCACATGAAAACGCGATGTAGGAAAAAAGTTTCAACGTTACGCGACTCATTGAAACAAGAGGTGATAACAAGTTTTTTCACGATATTCTGCTCTGTGTACGGAAACATTAGCATGAACATTAGCATCAACTCGCATGTACAGTAAATAAAAATATAAGCTTGAGATAATAATTGCCAGCTCGTAATTATTTCTAACACGTAACTTTAGCGTTTACCATATTTAAAAAAGTACTATAAAATTATTTCAGTTAAAAAAAAAATACAATATGAATATTTGTAAAGATAACAGCATTGCAAAGCAAATAATATGGTTGATTACTTTTGGATATTCATGTTATCACATGAGCTATCAAACGGCAGGATATTATACAATACTGTAAACTACTACTGATGGATATGACAGATCGAATAATAAATTCCAATCAGTTATTATACGATTTATCAAATAACCGCTATTTCCACATTGCTAATAATTACAGTTTATAAATTATGCTTCTGTCATTTATTGGATATATGTGTGTACATCAAATGGTACAATATTCATCATTTGAAAAATCAAACAAAAAATATATAATGCAAGAAGGATTATCGATTAATATAACATACAAAAAATAATTCTTTCATTTCTCATGATCTTGTAACATTCATTAATTAAATCGTTGAATATTCAATATTGAGCATTATAAATTGTGCATTATGTGTTATTAAGTATGATTAAAAATTAACAAAAAGAATCATTATTAATCATTTACTAGCAATACTGAGTTTCTGTTATTAGCGATCGATTATTTTAATAATGCATTGAGATAGATTCTCTATTGACTAGTGATTAATAGGTTATTCAAGCATTTTTTTTTTGTAGAAAATATCTGAATATTCGCGAATTATGAAAGGATTTCAATATCGCCATTTCTGAATCACTCCGAATAATTCTAATGTGACATGTCCTAAATGTGATACTGGATTTTAATTATATAATGATATAATACATATCAATAACAGATATAATGATGTAATAGATATTAGTAAATTTACTTTCGCAATAAAATAAAACATTTTTGCTAAATTGCTTTAAAATTTAAGAGAGATTATCTAAATTAAATTTTAAAAAATTTGTTTAATAATAGTACATGTGATGTAATACTCTTGAAAATGTAATATTTTTCAATAAAACGAAATACATAGATATTTCAATAAAGTGCAATGTGCATCATATACTAAAGTAATATTAATAATTTTTTCAATAATTTACTGAAACTCAATTTTCCCAAAAGAATATGATCAAAATTTAATAGTCAAATCAAACAGAAAATTAATCAATAACTTATACTAAAAATAATAAACTCTAGTAATGAATTTAGCATTGAATTTTCTTCACTTTGAAATACTGATCTTTCGTCGGCGTTTCCCTTTAAAATGCAAGAAACACAATAAGCTCCTTACTCGATGGTAGATCGTTTCCTCTTAAATATTACACGCAATCGATCAAAGTCTAGCTCAACGGTAATCGTGCTTGTTTCTGTCAATAATTAGTGCTGTCTCGACGAGCAAATAGAACGTAAGAAGATTGTAAACGGGAACGGATCTGTTAATAATTATGGAAAAGTATTACAATATAATGACACTCGTGAATGCCTTAGTTACATTTACGCGAGTACTTATAATTCAATACTAAAAATGGCGAATTTCATAACTATAGAAGTACAAGCAGAAATATTATATTAGTCGCGTATAGTATCAGTTTGAATCCGAGTACAATATATCAGTATCAATTTTGCAAGCAATTCTCTCCACATGCAGCATATACCTAATTACGCAGTCTCATTAAAATATGTTTAACGTTCGATAACTATTATTACTCATTTTCTATATCTAATTTTTGTATATCTATTTGTGTATCTAATTCTTCGATTTCTATTACCGCACAATCTATCGTTTATAAATAGCAAAGTTTACATTCGATCTTTGTGATCGTGTTTTATATTTACATAAAAATTCGTAATCATATAAAGAATAATAATAAAAATATATTAAATTTTTTCCAATTTTTTTAACTTTAATAAATACAGCAATCGTGAAAAATTTATTTTTTATCTTCTACGAGTATCATATATCGCTGCTTTATGTTTACCATGATGAACGAAGGGAATGATCACTTGCAAATTAATGAAACGTTCAATGGCCGTAAAAAAATCGGTAACGTGCCGGTAAAAAACATCGTGTGTCGCGTGAAAAGCAACCGATTCAAATGCAAAATTATAGGATAACTAAATCACAGCACGTGAATGCAATGGCTGCCAGTTGTGGCGAGAAATTTACCGGATGCGTCAACGCGACGAAAAACAACCACGAGCGGGCGCGTGGCGTACGAAAATTTAAATCTTCACGCTCTGGAAATCATATATAAAGCGGAAAACACATTCCGCGTGAAAAGACTGATGGCCAGTCACCACATTATATCGATACTCAATATCAAGTTTCTTCTTTTTAATGGCTACATCGATACCCTGACACTTTCGATACGCTTTTGTAACAATCGGTCGAAACTCTAAAAAACTGGCCTATGGAAGATGCGCAACGTAGAAAGATCAACGTGATGGATATCACGTCAATCGAATTATATCTCATTTTTATTCAAATGAGAAATTCACGCATAATAAAAAATTGCATGTTCTGCTTGGCAAAACATTTTTATACTACATTTTTTTTTGTATCAATTTGTATAAATTTGCATATACGGAAAATAATGATTTTATTAAAGTATTTAAAAATTTAGATAGATACAAATCTGAAAATAATTTTACCAACTCATCAAAATAATTATGTAGCAAAACTCAAACATGAGCAATGCTGCAAAAAGTTTGGACAGTCTAGCAGCCAGCTTAAGCATCCATTATTTTGATGGTCTAACAAAGTTTAATTTCAAATCTGTATCCAGCTAAAATTTTAAATGCTTTAACAAAATCGTGCGGATGCCACATATATTGCAATCTATAATAATATTTAAAATATCAAAAAATAAATTTAAACTGCATAAATAAAAATCGCAATATCATCAAATAATATAAAAAATAATACAATATTTATATATTAGATATAAATATCCATAAAATTATATTTATAAAATATCTAAATATCATATATTGTCCAAATATTTTACTTAATTGTTTTAGTAAAATCTTTTTTCTTTTTTTCTTTCTGTTAAAATGTAAAACTTAGCTAAATTTTATTGATACGAACAAGACGACATATAAATTAAAAATTAAAATCAAAAAGAAGATCTATATTTGAATATTATTTTGTTTGAATATTATTTGAATATTTGAATATTATTTTGTTGATATGATTTTTTTATTTACTTTGCAATGCAATTGCATTCACAGATTTTCGTACACTCTCGTTTTTGCACCAATTTTTTAAATAAGATGTTTTTTAAACTCTTTAAATATGATAAATGCTGAAATTCCGTAATATTTTTAAATGTGAGAGTCGATTTAAAAAATTATTAATTTTATTTATTCTAGCGACGCTCTATAATATCTACCGCTTTAGAGCGCGTAACACGTGCGCATACACGCAATTTCCTTTGTCTTTTGCAACGCTAATAAAGATCCTGTTAGAACAGGTTTTTTCATATAATCGCTCGGTATTACTGTCGAAATTGCAACAAATTAATCTAGCAATTACAACGCTTGTAAATAAATATTTAAATATGTAATATTTTTTTATCATGTGCATAAATCATAAAAAAAAATATATATATAT
>Ga0157363_1008030_pt1 | contig 10020 bp, 1 predicted proteins | sample AttsexASBM1_FD_111477 | JGI IMG/M metagenome (GOLD analysis project Ga0157363, IMG submission 111477) | Fungus gardens microbial communities from leaf cutter ant in Ribeirão Preto, State of São Paulo, Brazil - Atta sexdens ASBM1 | ecosystem: Host-associated > Fungi > Mycelium > Unclassified ...
TCTTTTTTAAATGAAAAAATTATGTAATCAATTACCAAATAAGTTATTAAATTTAATCTAAAATAGCTCTAGAAAGGCTCTATAGCTCTAACAGGATTAAATTAGAAGAATCAAATTGGACTTCTTTTTAGTATTCATTTTGTATTAAATTGTACCATTAATGATAATTTTATACCGTATGCCATTTAAAAAAAAATCGTGGCGGTGCTAACTTAATATTAAATTGGCAGGACCAATTTAAAATAAAAGAAAAGAAGAAAAATAATATTAGAAATCAATATGATTGAATTTGTACTATTTTGTACTGCCAAAAACAATTCTATATTATGTGTTATTTCCAAGAAAACAGTGGCGTTGCTAATTTAGGATTTAAGCTGGCAAGATCATAAAAAAACAACACAGGGCAAAAATTAACACAACTGAATTTGTACCATTGAAAATTGAAAGTTAATATAATATTTCACATGTTTTCTCCTTAAATGACCTTATTGGTATATATAATACTTACAATCTATAAGGTATCCCAGGTCAAACCGGGCATCTTTGAAACTTCATTTTATTTTTTTTAATCTGCTAATATTCTACAGATAAAAATATGAGACCATGTTTCGAAAAAAATGTGACATCTTTTTTTGTGTATTGACGCATGTAAGTTGCAGAAATTCATAAAAAACATCATTCATGCATTCAAATTATTATATCGTCGAAACATTAGTCGTAAAAAATGTAAGAGATCTATTTTAAAGAAAATTGTTCTACGGATGAGTTATTTTTAATTTATTATTTTCATATAAATAAATCATTTTCCATTTGTTTACAATTTTATCAAAATTTTTTATCATCGATTAACTAATTAAAAAATTTTGTAAAAATATCATCATATTCTTATTTCAATTATGAAGCAACCCTTCAAATTTCAAAATGGAACTCGAATGGGCTGTATGATTAAAAAATTCGAGTTTTATTTTGAAATTTTTAGGGTTGCTTCATTCAATTGAAATGATGATATTTTTATAAAATTTTTTAATTAGTGAAATGATGAAAAATATTGATAACAATTAAACAAATGGAAAATGATTTATTTATATGAAAATGATAAATTAAAAATAACCCATCCATAGAACAATTTTCTTTAAAATCGATCTCTTGCATTTTTTTGTACGACTAATGGTTTCGACGATATAATACTTTGAATGTTTGCATGAGCAACGTTTTTTATAAATTTCTGCAACTTACATGCACTCAATACACAAAAGAAGATGTCACATTTTTTTCGAAACATGGTCTCATATTTTTATCTGTAGAATATTAGCAGATTAAAAAAAAATAAAATGATGTTTTAAAGATGCCCGCTTTTTAACGTGGAATACCTTATAGATTGTAAGTATTATGTAAGTATTATGTATATGTATATAGTACATTAAAGTCATTTAAGGAGAAAACATGTAAAATATTAATTAACTTTCAACGATATATACAAATTAGTATAAATTCAGTTGCGTTAATTTTTGCCCTTTTTTGATTCAGTTGATTTGATTCTACTAGCTTTATAGAGCTATCTAAAATTACAATTTGAAGAGAACATTTTTTTATCTTCGTTTTAATAAAAAATGGAAATTAATTTATTATTTCATTTTTTATCACATTTTTTATTTCTTGAAGAATAAAAGTGTGTGATTTTAATGAACCGTGTAAGGCAAATTAGCACATTTTTTGCGATATTTTCAGTTTATAAAAATTGTAATTCTTGATTTAATTAAATTCCGTGATTAAGAACTCATTAACATAAAGCAACTGTTATTTATCAAAATGCTTATTTCATGTAATCTATTTTTTTAAAGTAAATATTAAAGTATAACGATAAAAATCAGAAATCATTATTTCATAAATTAATTATTTATTTAATAACATTTAGAGTTGAATATATCTCGTGTCATGTTCTGAATTTTTCACTAATTTAAATATATAATTTGTTTATTTTTTTACTGAAAAATAACGGAATAATACTGGATTGCGCGAATAATTCTATATAAGACAAAAATTATATATATGTATATATATGTATATATGTATATATATATACATGTATATATGTGTATATATACAGGGTGTCCCAAAATAATCGCCAAATATTTCATGGGCAAAAACTGCAAAATGGTAGAGGACAGTTTACTCCGCTCTACCAAGTCATAAAATATTTTGTGATGACCCTGTATATATATGTATATACATATACCGATCATTCATTAATATTTAACTTAAAATACGAGAAATTTAAAATATTCAGCATACATTTATTTCGTAAAACATATTATGTTTCGTATAGCGATTTATTATTATTAAGGCGCTCGACTGCATGTGTATAATTTAACGTTGTGTATATATACACGTATATATATATATACACAAGACTGTATTCAGAAACTCCCGAATGCAATGATCATTTTATTCTTGTTTGACATTCGGTGAACAGAGATAAAATGATACATAGATGTATAATATCCAGATGAAATTTTTGAATGCAGCCAAGCTCATCGCGTTGCCATTCGTACTTTGAATCCCAAACGTTTCGTTCTCATATGTCTCATAATTTGGAGAAACACTTGTAAATATCAATTAAAGATGCTAAACACTATCATTACTTAGAAACACTTTCATCGAAATATTAGGGTTTGCAATTTCAATTTCGCAATTGATATCTCATAAATGTTAAACGATTACTTATTTACTTCGAAGCATATTTTACTTAATTTATACATTTTTAAAATAGAAAGTGAAGTAAAAGAGATAGAAATTATAAACGATTGTTCCATTGTAATGTTTATAGGTAATAATTGTGTCTTTAATAAAGCTTAAAGTTGAATATATTGCGATATATATATGCTTGTGTAATATTGAATTTCAATTATATTTTCGATTTATTGTATCTTAATAAACAAATTATAATAAATTGAATCACGTCAGAATAAAGTTTCTAATGTCATATTCGAATTTCTTTATCATTAATAGAATATTATGGATGCCAAATTAACTCCGAGCTGATTGATGTATGAATCGTAATTAATCTCATATTTTGATAATTGAACAAAGTGTCTTATTTCCACGTTTTAATAATTTAAACAAAACGTCTTAAGTCCGTAAATGTGAATACGTAAGTAACGAAAGCTATATCAAACTGAATCTTATTGCTTAAATAATATTTTCGGTATAAATTTATATACATATTCAGTTCTAGAAATTGCCGATCATAAATAATTTAACCAACTGTGCGTAGCAGTCATCGTTTGTGCATTTGCTAAAATCCTCCGTCATTGAAAATTTGTTTGTTGCGCTTTTACAAGACAGCGCTAGTGTTGAACGGATTGTAGCTTCACGCCATAATATTTTTTTCGTATTATCTTTCCGTTGCAACTTTGTAAGCATAGCGACGCGTAATGCGCATTACGTGATTAATGCCAGAAATGCCGTGCAAAGTATCGCGCGATCGTAATTAACTTGCAAGTGGGTATTGTATGTTAGTTGATGCAGTCACAATCTGTTGCTGTATTTTGCATAGATAAATTGTATTATATTTTAATTTAAGGTAACGGAGCTATGTGAATATTTTATCAAATATGCAAAAAGAGACGCAAGTATATAACATAATTGTATGTTTCAAGTTATGTTTAAAAAAAAATATGACAGTTAAATATAATATTTCCTAGAATCACTATTTTAAAATAAGCGAGTTAAAACAAATCAATATTGTTTAATTCTGTAAGTTCGAACGCGAATCCTACGATGTCAAATTTAATTGATTAAAACTATTATAATTTTGTGTCATATTTTTGTAGGATTTTTTAAATGTAATTAATCTCCTAAATATAAAAATTATGAAATATTGTATATTAATTATATTAATTACTTTCAGTTATTTTTACATGTATTGTATTATCACATTTATTAAATTGATAACATTTGAAATTGTTCTTTCACATACATGTAAGTAGATAAATCTTTGCAAAATATTCATTGATCTAATTTAATGAAGTTTTCGTTACATTTCGGACAGTCGTGTGCTTTTAGAAACCATTTTATATATATATATATTTGATTTATTGAACGAGATAAAATGCCGCCTATGTTTACACGAGCAAAATATTTATTGGCCCAATTTAATAAAGTTTTCGTTAGATCTCAGACAGCCTTTAGAAATATCGTTTTATATATGTATCTTTGATTTATTGTGAACGAAGTAAAATTCGCTCACGAATTACGCGAGTTCCGCATTTTGTTACGAAAGTATGATGGACTCTAGCGAGAAGCACACGCGGAAACTGACGCTTCTACCGGTATTAGAATGGACGAGTGAGATCCGCGAGGAGGTTTGTTGTTAACCGGGAACATAAGACTCCGGGAGATATTTCAATTTGCGGGGATTTGGAGCGCAGGTGAGAGTGTTCCAGCTAAGTGCCGAACAAACGTGCAAACAAACGTAAGCGACCTTTTCCGCTCTTCCCCCCCCCTCCCCCTATTTGCCATCCATCATTCCGTGCATTCGTTTCAGAACTCCGTGTAAACGCGATAGAGAATGGTGTCCGAATGGTCTCTCTTCTCTTTCTCTGAACTAAATTTTGATTCGTGCAAATACGAATCTTTCCCTGAATCTAATGTCGAACTTTGAAATACGTGTGCTTGTGGATATATGAGATATCGTATATTTTATATTGTTTGTAAAAAAAACACGTTAAACGTGATTATAACACGATTAAACACGATATTAAACACGATTTAATAACCGGTAAAATAATAAGACATCTGTTAATGTTAACCGATACAAACAATATTGAATTTGTTATGCTTTGATACAATAGAATGAAATTATGATTTTCCACCCCTTGGAATTTTGACACACATTAATTGAAGAAAAATTAAATTACAGAAAATTTTCTAATTTATTTTTACACAGTTGAAACGTACCTTTTCGAATATCTGGCCTGTGAGTTGCGTTCGTACGGTTCCTCGGCTGTCCAGTGGAATATCCACCGGAGGGTGTCGTGGGGGTCGCTCCCGGTGTACTAGGATTGCTACCACCGGGGGTGTGAGCGCCATGACCCGCGTCGAGCCTCGCGAGGCCCCCATTGGTTTCATCCCCGAAGTCACTCTGCGCCCAGACTGCAAAACACATCACACCCTCTTGCAACATCGTCTAGGCGCATAGTAATTCTTATTTATTCTCGGCTGCAGCCGCGTACATTAATTGGAGGGTTCCTTTCTGCGTTTTGCTAAATCATTCTTGCACGATATCGCGACATAATGAATGATGTACTGCTATTTCAGATTTAATCAAGGCAAATAGTTAAGTGATGATTGAACAATTACTATTGCATTAATTTGTATTATTATTAACTATCATTAAAATCTAATATCCGGTAAATAATAATCTAGTAAAATAATCTAGTAAAATAATAAAAAAAATCGATTGCCTTTTACTTAAAAAATGAATGGAAAATTATTTTTACTTTCTCTTTGAACCTTTTAATTTTCAAACATAGATATTTTAGAAATTTTACATTGTAATTCCTCATAATACATATGTTGCATGAATGGGTCAATTAATAATAGTGTTATCTCGCCCACCCAAATAAAAGTTATGTTTTGCTGCGGCGAACCGCCCCTCAATCAACGACTATTTATCTACCGACGAAGTAGACGCGATAAAAAGAGAAAAACGGAAATTCTCCGCTTCTCCTTTCCATACTTCATCGTCGATGTGTACTCTTTATGCATCCGCGTGTTCGTGTGTACATGCAAAGCCACGCGGGGCGGGCTGAGAAGTTAATCGGCTCGGTCGTTTAGCTTCGCTCCGTTTAGTTATATTTGGTTTCCACAGGAGCAAAGAGGAGGGACGTGGTTCACAATTAGTCGGCGCATAACTCGGGCTGATTTAGTGTCGTAAAGCTTACTACGTACGTATGAAGACGCATGTGTCACTTACTTCGACACCGCTAAGTGTGAGCGGTGCACACGTGTTCGTATACGAAATAAAAGAAATTTCTTGTGCGATATTTTTTCAATAGGCGGAGGTCTCAAGTATGCGTGAATTGAAGTTTTTAAATTAATCATCTTTGCCGTTGCGAAAAGGTGAGCTATGCCCTGTATGATTAAAAAATATTTGTTTAAATCAGAATAGTTTTTAATTCGGGAAACTTTAACATTCTTATCCATCAATGATTTTTAATACGATTATATATTTTGCTATTACGTGCATCTTTTAAATATTATGCAGGTTTCGATTAATTTTATTACGAAGTTCATAACGAATTGATCTTCTACATCTTGAAATAATTAAATAGTTTGAAATGAAGAATGATTGTTTCTGTAATTGATAATAAAAGCATCGGGATGAAAGGGTATGAGAAATGAAAAAAATTCGGTCGAGTTTTCACTCGCATCATTTCAAGCAAAGTTATAATATTTTGGTAGACAACTTGGTTAGTTCAGTTTATTACGACACGATATGCACGCGCACGAATACGTGAAATTTTTCTGGCAACGAAAGATATACTTGTCAACGCGTATGATATTTTAGGACGTGCGCTCTCTAGTATTAATTTGCAGTATTAATTTGTGAGTTACAAACACGCAGCGTATGTAATTGAGGAAATCGTTGAAACTGTTGACAAACGTACGCCAAACAGTTGTTGTGTCAAATGCTTTCTCCAGTGATACCTTCTTGTTAACACTTTGACTGCCAAGTTGATTTCGGTACGAGTTCTAGGAAAGTTTTGAAGTCGAAAAACAACTCTTCTCAAATGTTTACATATACAATTACATTAAAAAATAAATCATACAAAAAATAAATAAAAAGTATATCATATTTTATTTTATGTTGTTGAATATTTAATAAAATGCAATTTTAAATGGAATAAATATCTGTGATTGAAAGAAATGCGGATACAAACAGAAAAATAGAAAAATATTCAATTTTATTGTTAATAAATCTATCCTCTCTCTATATATATATTGATAATACATCTCTCTTTCTCTCTCTCTCTCTCTCTCTCTCTCTCTCTCTTTATTATCTTAATATTTCTTTTTCTTTTTATATTTCTAAATACTTATTAAAATCATTCCAAATTGGATAAATAAAACCATCATTTAATAAATGGGAAATGGAGTTCTTAATAAAAATTCACGTGTCCAGATATCGCAGTGTGTCAAAATGTTAATATCAATTTATTAGAAAAAAAGCTTTATTATATAATGTTTAAATGATAAATAACTACTTTGTGATTTCTGTCCTGAATTCAAGCAATTATAAAAATCGACTGCAAATACTGTGTTTCCAAAGATCGACGGATTCCTCTCGGGAGTACTATGTATTTATAGCTCGACTATAAATTTGTAGGAAGGTATCTACGATGGGGGAACGTGATGAAAATCGCTATGCTGCCGCGGAAAATTGATATTGACGAATATCTCGATTTTGCATCGTATATAAATCAATCTCGCCCGGACATTGTCGCGCGATCATGCGTGCGGATATTCGTCACGCGTTCGCTACAGCTGCTTCGTGTATGTTTATACAATCATTATTATTATTATTATTATTATTTATCGCTTTGGTAGAGGAAATTGAAATTGTAATTTAGGTAGGTAAGTTCGTATCTCGATGTTGCAGATTAATGTTGATGATGCAGAAATGATCTGTGTATTTAGTCATAACGATTATAAAGTAAGGCACGTGTAAAGTATATTTAGAAATTGATTTAAATCTATAATGCATTATAATACAACTTATTAAAACAAGCTCCAACATTCTTTCTGTATATAATGTTTTTCCCTTTTTTTTTTGGGCATTTCACACATAAGCGATTTGTGTTAAATCAAGCTTAATTGAAAATTATGCCGATCTTAACCCCACCTTCCTGATCAAATATGTTTTCTTGCGAGCACCATATAAATACGCGAACGTGATTTGCGAGGTTGCTACTGAGTGTCTGCCGGAATTCATGATTAATTCGCCGGCCGACGAAATGCGAGAGTGGATGAGCCGTGTCGACAACAGGATTATATAAGTCGCAAAATGCGGTACGATTTCGAATGAGGCAAGCTATAGCTGTGCTATGTTGTTGCTGTGCATCGCAGAAATGCTAGTGTCTTTTGAAATTTATTTCCGAAGTTATGTACAGTTCAACAGAATTGAATTTATTCAGCCACCGATCGAGAAATGCTTATCGTAGGTTTCAGTTCTTAATCTTGAAACTGCAGACAGAACGGTTACTTAGATGATCCACAAAATATTTAAAAGCATTTTTCTATGAATGGATCTTATCGGAATGATTATATATTTAAAACAATTGTTAGATAAAAAAAAACAATTCGTTTACTATTCGAAGAAAAGAACAAAATGCTACCGCAAATGCTTTCTTGATAGATAAAAAAACAAATAATAATTCCTAATTTGAAGATTACTTGTTAATCCACTCAAGTATTATAATTTCCAAAAAATAAATACTCTTAACGTGACAACATAAATTACGTAAATTAAAATGTTTATTTATATCATCTTTTATCTTTTGCTTTTTTTGGATTTTCGAAGTTAAATAAAAGCGAGAATCCTTCCGAGGGTTTTGAGGATCTTCATTTGTTTACTACGAAAGTATTTAACTGTTAACCAACGGATACGTTCACCTTCCTCGTTTCGATAAAGATAATGTATACCGACAGAATCTCTTACACACTGTGCTTGTATATTATTTCAAGATTAGAGTTAATCACATAATCTACATCGTGATCTGACTAACACTACTCGAGCGACCTACTCACCAAGTAAAATTTATAGACCGTCATTTCTCACGTTTCAATATGTCGCCAACAAATACATATACATAAGGATTTATATTCTTGATGACTATCAAATTCCTATTATACCTCATCTCTTCAAAATTACACCTTTTTATCATAATAATTAACTATGTGAATACTCCTATATTAAAATATGCGATATTTGATCTAAATTTGCATAAATCATTGAATTTGAGTAGATAGGGGTGAGACTGTGGGGTACCTAGGGACATGTTGTAACTTGGAACACCCTAATTATTTTTTTAACGACAACGAAATTTTTAATATTGGCTGTTTAATCGTATTAATTTTTCAATTGATGTAATATAACTGACCACCCAACATTAAACATTTTGATATTGTTAAAAAAAATAATTAGTCCATCTTATGGTACAAAATATGTCCCTAGATATCCATTCTTTCTTACTTGATAATTTTATAATAATTTCAATGCATAGTTGTATTGTTGTAACAAAAAATTTGTTAAATTGCTTAACAGTTTTAAAGTTTCGCGAAGCTATAACATAATCGAATTCAATTGATTTACTGAGTAATCGAATGTAAAATCAAAAACAGAACTCGAATTCGAGTGCGAGTAGAAATTACAAATAGTTTTACGCGAGTAATAATATCAAATAACAGTGTGCGGGACATGGCGCAATGATTTTCCAGAGTGTCATTCGTGGATACACTTTCCTCGTGTCTAGCGCGCACGTTCCCACGAGATCCCCTGCGGAGTTCTCGGAGGCTTAAGATGTCGTATCGTTTGACGGCTGTGTGCTTGTCCGCCGGCGGCCACCATGGATTCGTGGCGGAGTTACCGCGGATACGAGAGAGGATCCCGAGAGGGCGGAATGTGGCCCCGACACTCTTCACCCCGCCCTGTCAAACACGTTCGACACCCCGATCCCGTTCGCGCGCTCGAACATTTCTCGAAAAGAGAGAGAGAGAGAGAGAGAGAGAGAGAGAGAGATCATATATTGATCCCTCGACCTGAAAACGTTGAAACAATATGAACCTTTCTTTCCGTCGACGCAGACGAAAGATGTTCCATACGTCGAACATCTGCCAAAAATACTGAGGCACAACACGAATATTAATAAAATTTCACTTAATTATTGAATATAAATGAATGTAAAACGCAAACTTTTGAAATAACGAGAAAAGTAAAATTGCGTTTTTATATTAAAA
>Ga0157363_1008031_pt1 | contig 10019 bp, 8 predicted proteins | sample AttsexASBM1_FD_111477 | JGI IMG/M metagenome (GOLD analysis project Ga0157363, IMG submission 111477) | Fungus gardens microbial communities from leaf cutter ant in Ribeirão Preto, State of São Paulo, Brazil - Atta sexdens ASBM1 | ecosystem: Host-associated > Fungi > Mycelium > Unclassified ...
CGTCGTTTTGTTGTACCATTTCCGCAGATGATGGCTTGCAACATCGATATCATTCGTCAAAATACAATACGGTCTCGCGTCGCGAGCAGATGTTGCCGCTTTGTCGATTTAATTCGATCTTGACGGCGGAATTCGATGCTCCCGAAAGCTACGTTTCCTACCATTTCAATCGTTCATCCGGGAGAGGCGCGCGTGTTCGCGTCGTCCTTGCGAGGGATAAAGCTCGGATCCGTTCGCGAGCGACATATATGTAGTATAGCGAATCTCGGTAATCCGTTTGCGGGGGACACTCGAAATCGAAGATCGAGACATCAGTTGGGGAGGGGGGGGGTGGGAGGAATACGAAAAACAGTTGATCTTACCTATGGATCGTGGCGGTGCATACTCGCACGGGAAACTTGGCGCGCATTGTGCATCCTCGGCGATGCACGGTGATCCTCTGCGAGCGTCTTCAGAAAGTCAATAAGTTCCTCCCTTCCTATACGAAACCGCAGGAGAAATCGATCAACGTTCCACCCACTCTCTGTCTTTGCGAGAGAGTCTATCCATCGGTTCGTTGTCCCAAGCACGAGCGCCTCTCCATCGTATCCTCTCGTTTCTCTTACCCCCATCCCTCCCCCGTCACTTCGGCGTGCTTCTACCATCGACGTCGCCTCAATAGATGAGCAGACACGAGTCTCTTTCCAAGAACGTTGTACGTACCATGCTTGGGATCTTGTTCTCAAGACCCATCAAGAGTCTATTCCGACGTTCTTAGATTGCGATTGAGGAGTACGTGAATCTCAGACAACAAAAAATCATCGTTCCTTCCGAGAAAGTAATTAAATGGAACTTTTTTCGCGATAGAACGCATGCGATTAGAATTATCATCTTTTCAGATGTGACGAAGGATGTATGATCGTATATCTCTTAGATTGTAAAATAACGTAGAAATGGCAACAACATGCTTGAGGAATTCAAAAAGCAACAATCAATGTGTTGTCATTAACATTCTATAATTATTTGATTCTATAATTATCATGATTCAACAAAATTATTTTTAGATCTATATCTAGTTAAATTTTTAGATACTTCAGCAAAAAGCGTTCTTTTTGTATAAGAGAAAATATTGTACTTCGCAATCATTGTATAAAATTACATTAAGCTTTTCTTACGAATTTTTCTTTACAAATTGGAACAGGACGAGTGGTCGATGTGCTAGATTTCGCACGATTCTCCGAGTTATTATTAAGCCATTACGAAATATCGAAAAACGTTAAAACGAATTGTAAAATCCGTGATAAGTAACCGCTCTTATGAAATTTTCTGCAACCGGTGCGATCGATGTAGCGCTATCGCGTCGCGAACTTTACCCAATATACGGCAATCGAAAAATAAAAGATGACGGACGCTGTAAGAACGAGGAAAAAAGGATACAAAAGAACGATGAATGGAAGTAAGACGAACACTGAATTCCTCTATCCGCAGCACTCTCGATGAAGGTATATAAGAATCGATCGAAGGATTCTCGCCTCTTATTTTTCATCCCGAAGCGACCTTTTCCATCTACCTACAAGGCCCTTGACGGACTTGTCCGGTTCCACGAAGGCACTTCAACTTCAATTTCACCCTATTCCTCGTCCGTGAATGAACGCGCGAATACCTCCCTGACGTCTGACAGGATCCTAGAACGAATCCAGCCATCCGTTAGAAACTTAATCAAAACTACCTAGACTTTGGATGCAGTTTCAGCATGCCCGATGTGATGAACGTCGCGGTAGTTTTCACGTCGTTCGCGTAATTAGCAATCTGTTATTCCGACCTATACACCATTATAACTCCCCCACATGCGCGGAAACTTTCCTGAATTACGGGGTGACATTTTTATGTGCCCGATAAGCTAGGTGTCGCCCAAAACATGTTCGCGAAAGCGAGTGTATAATTGCAGTTACACAGATTCAAAGTTTGAAACTTTCATGAGCGGCATATTTACTACTGTTTGTTATTTTATCATATTCTCTCTTTCTCTTTTTTTTATCTACTTTTCTTTCTCCCTTTTATTTAATCTCTTCTCTCTCTCTCTCTCTCGCTTTTTTTATTTCTCTTTCTATTAGTGCATTGTTCCTAATTTTGCACGAATGTTTTGTGTTCCTAGCACACTATCACTAATCGAGACTAGCTACGAAGTCGAAGTTGCGGTCACCTGGTTCCTCCGAACATGGAAGCAAGCCTTCGGGACAACTTCCAGAGGACATTTAACGATCGCCATCCCGTGCATGGCTTTTCATATGAGCTTTGATCATCGTTTGCAAGGTTATTGCGGTGACTTGGCACGTTCTACCATATATATCGGGAGCGCATCTTGTATTCGCGATACCTTCCTCACTTTCGTTATACACAAAGACACAAATATGGCTTGTATCTGAAAAAGGAACGCGCTGTTATGTATACATTCGCCTTGGGTTATTTATATTTCATGTAAAAATGGCGAGAAACACGAAAAATGGCAGGTGCGCGTAAAAAAAAATTAAAGTTTCAAATGAAATTTAAATTCGAATACAAATCTGTCGAGTGGTAAAAGAAAAAGATGTTATGTTTCGTAATACATATGATATATGACTGAGTTGTCACAAAGTTATCGATGAGTGCTTTTCAATAAGATAGTGACAACAATTATTTCATCTTTATTTAACAATAATGATTCACTGTATTACATTGTTGATTTAACAATGATGATTCACTATAAACAATAATGATTCATTGTATTACATTGTCGTCTATTGTTAGAAAATATCTTAACTCTTCGGACGCCAAAATCTGTAACACAGTTACTTGACGCTGAGTATACGTATGACTTTTTAAATTTAGGTTAGCTAAAAGATATTTAATTTAAGGAATCAAAATGATATAATTTCTATGTTGTATGGCTTGAATGTTAAGATGTTAAACTATTATATATATTCATTTAAATGAATTAATTTCAGAAATGATAATTGCGTGCCGATTTGGTTGTCGAACTTTCAATACAATCAATCTGAAATATTAATAATCTCCCCAAATTTCCCAAATTTAATTTTAAAAAATTGTAATAAACTTATTGCGAAAAATATTGCCTCGGGCGGGAGTCGAACCCGGATCTCTTGCAGTCATTAATAATAATAATAAGTATATTTTTATAAGAACAATTCAAATTCGCAGATATAACATAAAGAAAATTGAATTAATATGTTAATAAAGAGATTAAATATAATTGAATGGATTTAATATATCCACTGTCAGCATTTCAGAGACTCCTTAAATTAATCCCAACTGCGTCTACTAAAAATTAGTCTCACATTTCAAAACATTATTGTGCAGGCAGACGAATGTCGACACATCTAAAATAAAAAATCCATCGATGACAATTATTTTTGTTGACTACTAAAATAATCCAACCTGTTACCAACCGAAATATACATCACTCTATTCTCGTGTCTCTTTGCCTATTGCCATGTGAATAGACAAAAACGCTTTTACCGAGAAACAAAGAGCGCTCTTGAGAGATAGGGAAAGACTGGCGAGAGGTAAAAGGTAAACGCGAAGTAAACACGGGGAATACGTTTGCCAGGTAGTAATTCTATTCGTAGCTGGGATGCGGCAGCGATAACGTCGCAAGTTGCGCGGTCTCTGTTTGTTTACCGAGATCATTGCCTCGAGCGTCTTGCTTTCGTTTGAGAGAGCGGCCTTTCCACATCGCGACTGTCTTTATCTGTTGGTTGCCTTCGATGAAGGCCACAGGCGCTTTGCCGTCTTTCTAATAATCTTCTTATGCAAGCGGCGAGTGAACGCACTTGTTATATGTACTTTGTAGCAAATAAAACACGCACGTGCGAAGGACGCCGACCACGACGTGACGATTTTCCGCGCTAAGTATTTTGATCTGTGTCTATGGTTGTCACCTCTTGAATTTTTGGCAGGAAACTCTTGCTTTTTTTTACTCTCCTGTTCTCTGGCACATTAAAAAAAATCTTCGCTCAAAATTTTGATGACCTTTTTGTGACTGATTACATCGATTTTTTTTCTAATTTTGGAATGTTATCTCCGGCAGGAAGATCAGATTTGATGTAATCTTTTTCTAGAGAACGCATTACGAAACAGTACAAATTTTGACAATAGCAATCAATTTCCGCCAGAAGGATTTTTTTTTCTTTTTTTTTTCTTTTTTTTTATAAGAAAATACGACAACAATAATTTCTTTATGTACTGTAGGATGATAAGAAATACATTTCAATTTCAACAATTTTGATACTAGTTCTTGATCTTCGATAGGACAGTCTAGTTAAGAGACAATTATACCTGCGTCTTCAGCGGCATGGAAATTGAAAAACACGGTTTCTCCGCGTGAGAACATTAATGCTTGTACCTACGTGCCCCGCAAATGCATTTGACTTTCGGGTAATTGCGCGTCACTCCATGCGCGAAAGTCGGTATTGTTCGGCTATTCTCGATGCTTCGTAAAATGTACTTGCATAATGGCTCATCCACTCGAGAAACACGTTGAAAAAGAGAGAGAGAAAAAAAAGAGAAAGAATCGAGGAGAAATATATGCTAAGAGAACCCCGGGCACGAATACAGGAGCCGATGCCTGACTTTTTTTTACGGCAGAAAAATTTGCATCGCGAGTTGCCGGGACAGTTCGTAGCAGCGAGAAGAATAACAAGAATAGTTTTCTTTCATTTCGATGTCGTCTTTTTGAGCTTCTAGCACAAGTGGCGTTCAGATCGATTTGTTCAGCTGTCACTTTTTGTTCTATATTCAATGATAAAGTATAAAAGGTAGAAATGGGGTGAAACGTGTCGATGTAATTCGCACGAAGTTTATAATGTACGCGGAATTACCGATAATCGAAGGATTTAACATTTCTATATGCGTACCATATGCACGATAACGGCACGAATTCTTTTTTTTTATGCAATCATTCATTTATATTCATTTATATCTGAACGTTTTTATTTTCTTTTAACACGTGTTTCGAGAAATGTGTTAGCTTTTTATTATTTATTCATTCATTGCTTGTCACGATGCAGGTGCTTGAATTGAATAGCGCATATAATGCAGAACATCGTCAAGATTTTTTACGATAAATCGATTATCTCATTTCACCATAGTATATATAATTCAAAGTCTCCTTTGGATTTTCCGTGAAGGAAAGATGATATAATAAAAAAAAGCGGCAGACTTTAAAGAGCGATGCAATAAGTATTCCAAGTAGATGATGAAGAGAGAAGTAGCAGATGCGATAAAAAAAAAGAAAGCGCGCGAAATGAGAGATGGTACATGGAAATGATATTATTCTCGGAAATCCTCGAAGCAGTCCGCTTGGAACCGCGAGAGAAGTATGATTCTACCCAAAGACGATGAGTGGTTCTTAGTTTCGTTTCCCCCTATATATGTATATTGCATAAGAGATCCACGGAAGAAGAAAAGTCTGGCGCTGGTGAAACCGGGTGGATAAGTGTAGGTGGATAGTATTTATTAGGTATATAACCAAACTGCGCGACCCTCAGAAGGGACATCACGTAGCGGCGAGTTATTGTTTCCAGCGGGTCCACAGCCTTTTACCGCGTGACGAGAATTCTTGGATGGAGGACACTCGCGTATTAGAATTCGCGAGAGGACCAGGCCACATGTTCCAAATATCCCCGGATATCGTAAATCGATCCAGTTGATAATTGGAATAGCGTATCACCGATAACCTAATCTTGCAGATGACTCAAATAATTAAAATTGTTTCTTATGATGCCATTTCCGCTCTAGTTGAAATAATTTCTGTCACAATTTTATATCTGTCATTTGTCCTTGTTAAAGATCTATCTTCCCTTTCTTTCTTTAAAATGACATTGAATTTATACATTGATAATTATAAACAGATTAGATAGTTTCACTTTCGAAAAATTACTATTTTGAAACTTACTCGACTTTACTAGTGTTTCATCAATTGTTGAAAACAGCAACTAATTATGAAGTTTGTTTTGAAGATGTAAGAAAATATATTTCAGAACGATATTATTGTAAAATGTAACACCAAAATGTACTACCAAAAATAGTTTATTACTGTATATTAATTACTGTATATTAATTAAAAAATCAAAAGTATTGGAAATATTTTAAAAAGGGATGTTCCAAAAATATATACTAAAGCATATATTTATTATATAATTCGATTTACTCGCAAGCGATGGAGATCACAGCGTATTTTGACATAATATAACTCGATTTATCCTGACAACATGTTATTTTGAAGTTTGATTCTCGTTGCCATTTTGGCATAATTCTGAACCGTTGTTTCCATTGTGCATTGAAGTTTAACTGACTTATTCTCAACAATGCAAACCGTGTTACTAAGAACACAACGTAGTTCCGTACTAATAACATCAAAGAAATAAAAGATACAAATAAAATAGTTTACTTTTCAAGTATATTTAAATTTTTTTTCAAAGTTCGTGAATCTCAGTAATTGTCATGTCCAATGCGTATAACTGTGATAATACTTGATTGCGTTATATCCCTCTCGAACTTATTTAACTTCTGCTTTGCGGTATATATACATACATATATACATATGTCTACGTGTGTATATATAGATTTAAAGAGCGCTCATATACGTATGTATGGGCGTATGTACAACATATGCACCAGTTGGGAGAGTAATTACGCGCCGATAATTACTCGAAGAACGCGAAACGCGCCAAGTACGTGGAAATTGTGGAATGTCATGCCATATAGAATTAATCGGGAAACTACTTTGATTTCTGGCGCTGTGTATAGACAAGACATTTTTTTCACTTCGACGATTTCCTTCCTTCCTTCCTTCCTTCCTTCCTTGCTTCCTTCCTCTCTGCTCTTGTCACTCGCATACACTACTTCCTACACCGACGGTGGGTTTCGTGCATCGGTGAAGGTGAAAAGGGAGAAAGCCAGTCGAGACACGATCGGAGTGAAAGAGAGAATGAAAAGCGATCGACGAGGGTAATTAATTTTCACGAAGGCAGGGTCGCGCGCGCGCTGAGAGCCGGTCTTCGTCTCTCAAGAGAATTATCGTCTAAGTGCTGATAGTTCGGAAAGTTCGATGTGCTTCAAACTTCCGTAGGACCGTACGTCGTTGCCCTCGCTTGCATAAGGACCAATCATCCCCCGAAATGCATTCACCCGATAAAGGCGCCGTTGCTGATCCCAAACCAGCCCATCGGTATTTTAATGCCTTGTTGTTGCGTGTAAAACGTATACGAATAACGACGGTATACTTCCCGCGAATCATAGAGGAAAGGATAGTAAAAATCTTGGTTGTTATCATTTTAAGTTAATTTTAAAAAGAGGTATCTACAGAACAGAAAAGAAATGCTTGTAATAAACATTCACGAGACAGAACGCAAGAGTATTGCTAAGAGAAGATATTTATAAAAAAAAATTTCTAAATCTGATAATATCTCAATACATAAAGAATTTTTTATGAATTAAAGCTATTTGAATTTCATGAAAAAAAAACCTGAAGAAATTAGATTCTGTAAAATATACTTGAGGGGAGGGAGCAGCACATTTTGATCACATTCAGATAATTATATCATAATATAATCTCATCTTTATTTAAACAAATTTTCTCATTTCCCATTTTGTAAATTTTCTTAAGCATTTCAGTGTGTTTTATTATATTAAACCTTACCTAGATTACAATAATTAAAATATATCATTGATTTATATAATTTAAAAAAAATTACACCAAAAAAAGAAAACAAAATAGAAGCCCACATTACTACTTTTTCCTCTAACTAACGCAACTACTTCGCGTATTCACCAATCGCTGAAAGCAAATTTGCATTTTTAGATTACATAAAAACGTAAGTAAAATCCGAAAACGCGCGCGTATTCCTCGGGTGTGCACTCCACTGTAATTATCCCGGTGAATTCAGATAATCATTCCGTCTGTCGTAGACTTCTAACTCTAATCGCTTTCGGAAATACCGTTTTCACTTTGAGGCACTCGCTTCCCCTTGTTCTTCGTCAAACTTTTTGAGTGCTCCGTGCGCCTCGCCATGAATATCGCGCGCCGGAGAACTTCAGCCCTGAAACGCTTCGAAACTAACCGCAAGACGTTTCGCATCCCTTCCCGTCGCGGGAAAGTGCACGTCGCTCTCATTGAGAGTTTCCACAGCGATCTAATGTGTCGCAACATCTATATGACACGACATCTAAAGAGGCGAATGCAGGTGCAGCTGATGCAGCCGAGCTATCGTATGCGAGAACAAGTTGCCGTTTTTGTGTACCATCGTTCTTATATCACAAAAAGTGTGAGCTAAATATTGTCATTAAAAGCATGATACGAATTTTTAAATAAACGTTTATTATGTCTCATTATTGAGGCTTATTATTATGCAAATAATTATTGTTATTATGATTATCGTGACTATTATTAACGTGTTTAATTTGCGCTATAACAAAAGCTGTAAAACCGAAGTTCCCGGGGCGTGCAAACGAATTAATGCATGCACCTTAATTAAATCTAGCGTACCGAAGCGTGTATATCTCTAGCGGAACCGCGCGACTGCCATTGACTGTTTTAATTAGTAAATTAATAAAATTGAAATATATATATATATATATAGAGAGAGAGAGAGAGAGAGAGAGAGAGTACATCCCTTTCAGTTGAATTTTATAACGTCATAGCAAAATAGATATTATTCCGCATGATGGATCAAATAACTTCGAAAAGCTGCCAAATTAAACATTAAACTTTTGAATGATAGGAGAATATTTTCGATGCGGATCATTAACGCGAGCGGATCAGAAACGTGTTCAACCATCATTACAATTATTAAACTAGTACACAGTAACCGCTTATTAATTTGCGTATTAGTCGGGTAATGCGTTTGAACACATAATCTTTCATCAGCATTTTTGTCTCTCTAATTAATGCATATAGATTATATCCCAATTGTACAATTTTGTGTTACATGTTTACCATCTGCAAAGATAATTGACTGCCACGAATAAAACAAAGTAATTAACAACGTGCACTATTTATGTATGTACTTACTTTTCATTTAAAAATAATTTAATTACTATTGATTTTTGAAATAATCGTGTAATTCTCGAGTTTTTAGTTATGCTTTATATTCTAATTTAATACTCAATCACATAATGCAATTGCAAGATTGAGAATAAACGAGGAAGAGAGAGAGAGAGAGAGAGAGAAAGAGACATAATTGATTTAAATCCAATATCAAGAGCGAATTTGATTTATTGTCCAGTTATTTTCCAGATCAGACGGTCTTGACAATAAATTGCATGAAACTATTACAGCGCTTTCCACCGTAAACAACCTTGGTTCATACTGCCGTATCCACGTATTCGCAGGAATACATTTTTATTGCCAATACGGAATCGCACGGGGGTATATATGCTTTCGCCGTCGATACGTACCCGTCGAATGAACAGCTCGGGCACCCATCCTAGATGTGCGCAGACGTTGTACATCACTCACAAACGGCCTTTAAAATTGGCAAGCCGGTCTTCCGTTTTGCGGTAACTCTGATGGCTTCGGTGAACGGCTATAGGAAAGGCATTTGTATGCAGAGGACATACGGCGCAGGACGTTCCCTCGGGCGAGATCGTTCTACGGTTACGACCTGGCACCTTCCCTCCCTTTTATTCATCATCCTACTTCTCTCCCGTGGCATTTCTCTTTCGCTCTATCGAGAGTGAACTCCGATTCAGCTCATAAGTAACTCCCGAACGAAAAATCGCACCAAAGCATACGCGGATGTTGTCGATCATCAAAGAACTGTTTGTAGTCGAGGCGGGGAAACGTTCGATACTTCCGTTACTTTCTTTAGAAAAGATTTCAAATTATTAAAAAATACTTTAAAGATATTTTTCGAAACATCAGTTCTATTTGAAACGTTGGTTATAAGCACAGACGTGATGAGACTAAATTGTACATTCCATATAAGGAAGGGAGATGAAGTGAGTATAAAGTAACTACTTTGTTTGTCTTGCATCTCCAA
>Ga0157363_1008033_pt1 | contig 10019 bp, 4 predicted proteins | sample AttsexASBM1_FD_111477 | JGI IMG/M metagenome (GOLD analysis project Ga0157363, IMG submission 111477) | Fungus gardens microbial communities from leaf cutter ant in Ribeirão Preto, State of São Paulo, Brazil - Atta sexdens ASBM1 | ecosystem: Host-associated > Fungi > Mycelium > Unclassified ...
CCACTCAAAATATATGAGCTTATGGCTATGTACTTGTACTCGTTGTTCGCGAGCATGGCAATGGCATTCACGGACACGCACGTCTTTCGAATCTCGATCCTTCTCAGCGGATCGCGCGCCTGGCCCGGCCTCGACTCTCATTCTACTCGCTCGATGTCTTTGTAGGGAGACGCGTCACTCGCTTCGGGATATATCAAGGAGTCGACCACGTGAATTTACAGGAGGCCACTCGAGCGCGAGACAATTGTTTGGTCGCCTCGAGGATTGACTTCTTTCTCTCTTTTTGCTTCTGCAATGAGCTCTCCTTCTTTTCTTCTTTTTTTGTCTCGATCAACCAACTTCATCTCCGCGCGACCGTTAACGGTCGATTCAGTCTCGTCGTCAAGCAATCTGCTCTCTATCTCGACAGATTCCCAATCGAATTATGAAGCGCATAATGAGATATTGTATACTTCAAGTGTCATGTAAAAATCAATCTTAAATATTATATTTAGACAAGGTATTGGAATTTCTTCAATTTAATTCTCCATTCCGTACAATCTGTTCTTCTAATAAAATAATATATAAAATTATTTTTGAAAGTCTACGATAAAGATTTAAATGTATAAGGTTAGAATGTATTCGAACAAGAATAAAAGTCTTGAACTTTAACGAATGTTAAACCAGACAAAACAAAATGTCAACAGTAAGTCTAAAACAGTATTTTATATGATAGCTATAAACGCAATAATTATAGTACAATAATTATATAGAACTTAGTAATTTAATTAAAACAGATTTTATATATATTTTGCAATGCTAACTGTTCATTAAAATACACAATCCAAACGTGTCGTAAACGGCAAGGGAAAAGCGTCTCTCTATCTGTCGCTCCATCCTTTGACAGTGGCAGTGGGCGACACGCCCGCAAAATTGCTTCTCCGGCATGGAAGCTGGGCTGCCGCACGAGAGAGAGACAATTTTTCGGGGGTTGTGAAAAATATTAATAACTCCGGTGTTGCAGAGTAAAGGACGAAGGGCTTCCCGAGTAAGGGATGGCATATTCGAGGGGGAGGTCGTGAGCGGTGGGTGAGGTGTAGGGGGGTAGCAGTAGACCGGGGGCAACGACGAGGGGGTGGCAAGTGTTTCTGTCAGTTTAATAGCTTCGCGCCTACCTACCTCCTCATCCCTCCCCTCTCTCCCGATCCTCCCTCTTTACTCGCACAAACTCACCCTGCACGCGTACACTTTGCCGTCGACATTACAGCATCGTCACTCCACGTGTCAGAAGTTGCGCCAGACGTAGGAGGTCTGCTTAGATCTGATAACCCTTTGATATTCCCGTTATTTATTGCCCTCTCGTAGTTAGTCGACATCGTTGGCGCCGTCGTCACATGCGTGAGAATCGATCGAGCTCGATCTTCAGGTTACCTGAATCCTCGCGTCTCAACTGGATAACGACGGTTATGATATTTGATGATTATTGGAAATAAATGAGACATAAGGAATTTCACATGAATTTAATAGATTAAAAATAATTTTAGATTTTGACTTCAGTCGTAACGTGTGACTAATATGTTTGTAGGTAATATTATGAAGTACTATGTTTGAAGGTAATATTATGAGTAAAATCAACATATCCCTCCCCCTCTTCCCTCCTTCAAACATCTAGAATTACAGGTCTTGTAGTTTTACGAAATAGGACTCCCTGAAAGATTGAAAAACGAATAAATGACATATCGGCGGAACGTGAGAGAATACATGATTATAGCGGCCGATATTTTTGCAACAATCATGAAATTAAGCGGCATTACGTGTTTTCGCAGAAATGTGTTTTATGCAGGTAATAATAAATATCTAATTATTACTAAAGCTAGAGTGTAATAACATTTAATTTTGTGTAATAATATATAAATATTTTAATTATAAATATATATGTGCAAAATTTCTAAATAGTACACACTATATAACATAGAAATAATGCATTACAAATAAACGTTATATAAACATGTATAAATGTTTCAGAAATGCCGATTTTTACTATTTAATTATATTTACGTTATTATTTAATTATTTCGATGTGTATAATTAAATTGTTTAGCTGTACTTCTAATAAATTTACTTTATATGTTTTATTATTTAAATTTTAAATTTTATATATGCGTTTTGTTACTTTAATATTTGAAAATTTTATTATTTTAATTTTTTGATTATGTATGTAAAGAGTTCATAAGATAATAGTTTCAGAAATTCGCGAAGAAAAGCATTTCCGTTTTATTAAAGGGTACGATTTTCTTATCGCGCTGAAACGAAGGTGCGCGCAGTAGGTGATATCAACATCCAACGTAGAGACATTTTTATACCAGTGTAAATCAAGCCCCTCCAAATATTGCGCGAAGGACAAAGTCGACGCCGAATGAACGAAGGGCACCAGCGTTACCGGCCATAAAGAATGATATAACTGCACGCGACACATGTCTTCCCGGGTGCGAAACACAGTCATATCGTCGTTACTGCCTCCTTTTTCCATGCGCGCCTTCGCCGGCTAGAGAAATGAAGATTTGTTTCGCCGTCTTTCGGCTCCGTTATATATTCCTGCGCGGCTTTATCCGCGGTCGTCCCGATTTTATGGCGTAGGATTTAAATCATCGTGCTTGCTCGCCTTGGAAATAAACCGGCAGGAAAATGTGCACTAATAACTCTCGATTATCTTCATGTTTCTTAAAGTCAAGGATGACAATTCCAAAAAAGAAAGAAATGCAAATAGAAACTGATTGTATGTAGTAAGATGGGAAAGGAGGACGATAAATAAAAATAATTATTTTTATATAGATACATTTTTAATAAAGTTATTTTAATAAAATATAAGTTTATTTCTTTATATTGTATTTGCTTCCTTTTTCTGATGTTATATTATATTACATGTATATATTCTTTGATTTTGAATTTTCTGAGATGAAAGAAGAAACGAGATTTCGTTACGTGAAATATTTTTATAGGTCACCTATAAATAAAAAATTTAGAAAAAATTGGATTCATGAGAATGCAACTGAAAAAGTTTGCTTCAACCGTTTTTCTATAACTGTAACGATTTTTGGGGAAATCTCAAGTGTTTTTTCTTAACTAAGACGTTACATACAGAAAGATATTTTTTTTCATCAGAAAGTGAAGCGCAACAATACGCGAGATTGGCGTTTTCGATACTCTTATACTCTTTCGATTGACTTTGAAGTTGAGTCGATGGACAAATCGCGGCAAATTGTGGAGCGTAGTTGGAAAAAATGGAGAATTGACTGAAAGGTTTGACAGCGACTTTTCGCAGTGAAAAAGTGGCCGCCCTTGTCCAATAAGAACTTTGGTGGCTATCCCGCTGACCTCGTCTCTGCGTGGGGTCTTTTCTTCCCTGCGTCTTCATAGAAGTGCTTTTTGATAGAGAGATTTTTTGTTATAAAAAATCTTAGTGCGTTGACATTTTACCGCTGACTACTAATGAAGTCTTGCATTACTCTGCGCTTATTCGTGAATTGTTAGTAAGAAAAACTGTTGATGTAGGAAATATAGTATGACATATTTTGGTGTTCGTCAAATTTGAAAGCAGAAAGAGATTTAAATGGTCGATTGCATAAATATCTTTGTCAATATCTAAATTGTTATAGTTTATAAAAATTTTTAAAATTTAAATTTCATACATGTAAAAACAGTTTTTTATAAAAGTAAAGGTATACTTATATAATTATTATTTTAAAAATTGATACATGATATTATAATTTTTATATATTTCTTTTATTCTTTTTAAATTTCGTTTTTCTGAAAATTTTTCTTTATGATTTAATGTAATGTACAGCTTAAATAAACAAATAATCTAATAAAGTAAAAGAATGTTTTAATTTATTGTATCAAAGAATATTTTAATTTATTATATCTCATTAAATTTCTTGTTTATTAGTGACATTTACAAATTAAATAAATTAATAATTAATCATTGACATTAATTAATAATACATTATTAATTTTATAAAAATAAAAAAAATAAAAAATTTACACACACATACATTCTTCAGAGACGTCTCTCTTTATTAAAATTAATTCCTCGGCTTTTGAATCTTCGGAGAAAGAATCTCATGTTTTTTCTTTGACATTCAGCTACCGCGAAATATCTTTCGTTATCAGCGTCACGTTACGTTACCCCCTCCCCTGTTACCCCCTCTTCAGACGTTCTCTCAGACAGTCGCATTACGCTCCACCGCCGAAGCACCACATTCCTCTCGCTCGCTCTCCCGAGGGATGCTGTAGTCGCCTTGGTGGGGACCCCGACGCGATAGGGGTGGCTCCGCCCGTGAACCAACCAGAAGTCCCGCTGGAAGCGACCCGCCACACCCCGTGAATCGTCCCTGGGATCCCAAGAGAACCCTCGTCGTGCCATCCTCTTCTCAACAGATTTTGGATCCTCTAGTCCGCCAAGGGCCAGCTGACACGGAGCAGCGCTCTTTCCGTTGTCCGTTTCTTCCATCAATCGCTCGTCCAGAAAAGTTCGCGCTACGCGGGCTACCCCCCACGATCGCATCCACCCCTCCGGTGGCCTCGGGTATCTGATCGGAGTATCGGTCGCGTATCTCAACCGATCGATCGTTCGATCATGAAGACAGTCGGCCCGTCGCGCGCCGACGGATTTCCATCGATGTCGCTCGTCATTTTCGTGATGTTGACGTGATCTCGTTGATAACGTGAAGGAAAACTCTTGTGATACCGATGTGTCGAAAGTGATCCGAATCCTCGTCTCGTCCAGAATCATTTGGAAGATCTAGGATTCCGGATCCGGATCTGAGACAAACTACCGATGAATGGTCTTGATCTGTCTCGATCCGTCGTGGATTGCAAGATGAACGGTAAGTCAAATAGATTGCGTTTTGTGTGTGTGTGTGTGTGTGTGTGTGTGTGTGTGTGTGTGTGTGTGCGCGCGCGTGTGTGTGTGTATGTGTGTGACGATGGACCAATATTAAAAAATATCCACGATGATTGAATTTTTACGATTTGTGTCAACACGCAGAATGAAATGCATTGATCGAAACAAAGTTCTTGATGCTGTATCTGTGCAGAAATAACAATGACAGACGTAAGAATAATCTTGAACCTAAACGTTATTAAAAATAATTTTTTATTAGCGTGAATACAGAAATAAATTTATGTCAATTTTATAATTTTATATCAAATCGATATTTAGATAATCGATTCGATTATGTAGATTCACCAGTAGTCTATTTTCATAAACTGACATAACATAAATAAATTGATTTTATAATTGTTTATGTCTTTATTCTTGTTTATTAAGATTGATTATTAAATCAATCTTAAATAAGATTAGTGTAACCAGCTGTTAAAGCGAAAACATCGTTATACGATCGAATAATATTCGTTATAAGAGTTTGATACTCTCTACAAAGTACAGACTTGTTGACGAAAAGTACCCTTCCATTTGTTTCATTACATGCAAATATCGGCAAGGAAGCTTAACCGCAGCTTGTCCGGAAGCCAGACTCTGCAGATTCGATCTTCTGTCCAATTTGGCCTGCCTTGGCCTGCTAATTCTGTGACATGCTGATAATCTTATCGACGTCTCACGATACTACTCCTGGCCACAGGATCCGACTACATTGTTTTTTTAATTAACCCCAATCGTCAATCTGCTCCTCGTGGTAGGGAGATCTGATACTGTCAGCGAGATTGACCATTAATCGTATTATCTGCAATGGAGCTTTCGGAAATACCGGCGTTGCCTCTCGCCACCTCGTGTTCCATAACATGGTACATTAAAAAACGTCACTGTTCTCTAGAGGATCCCCGTATCACCAGGATGTCCTGTGCGGTCAGTGCTAACGCGGTCTGCACAAGTGCGAACGTAACTCGCGGTGCAATCGCTCTTCCGACATCTCTCTAGTCGCCAATTTGTTTAATTATCTTTTCCGGAAGTCACACTTGCGTTTCTTGAACCTCGTGGTAATCTCCGCGCGTGTCCCGCTTCTCTGCCTCTCGAGATCCATTATTCTAGATTTCGTTTTGCTCAATGATAATTATTTTTAAGTATCTTATGAGAATTGATTGACACTTCAAAATGCTTATATTATGTTTAAATTATATAAAAGGTATTATATAAATAAGAAATTACGTAATTATATAAGTAAAATTACAAAGAAATTAATTTTGACCATTGTAATAGTAAATACTGTTCAATGACTACTTTTTAACAAAGAAGAATATATATGTATAAGAATATTTTGATATTTATAAACTTTGTTTTATTTTATCTGTTTAGTTTCTTGTATCAAATATCTATTTGCTTGACAATGTTTGGACGTTTACATTTGGCTTCGTGTATCTACTTAATGGGTAGATTAATCGATCATTGATTGATCGTTTGTTAAACCCTTCGATCGTGAAACGTTAACTGCCTATATATTTGGCGTATGCAACTACCCAGCAATCAATAGACGAATTCACGAAGTATCGCACACGCGCATCAATCATCGATCACAATAGACTCGTGCGATGCAAAAGAGTCATTTGCTTTATAACTCGCTAACTACTTCATCACCATTGGCAAACATATATTATTATTTTCACAGTAAATATCATGTGACACACAATAGCAATTGATAGAATGATTTTCATTAGCTGCCTATCCACCATTGCCAATAATATTCTAATTATTGTTTACCGGTTATAAAATAACTCATAATGACCCTGTAAGATTCTACGTATAAGTTTGTAATAAAATAAAATCTAACTCTTTTATTTTAGGAACATAAAAAGAGATTGCTTTTTGATGTTAGAAAAGAAAATCTTTTTAAATAAAAATAATTTTATTATAAAGATTGATAATTCCATATTCTTCAGAATTAAAGCTGTAGATATAAATGGAAGTTCCGTATATGTCTGCGGAGGAATTAATTTCTAAATTAATATAAAAAAAGAGGTTCTTCCCACGATTAATTTGTCTAGGGTGTAAACCGCGCTAAAGCGGTACGTTCTAATCATCTTCAGAGCCTCTCGAGCCGCTATCATCAGGGATAATGTCACGCATGGTTCAACAAGTACACTCGTACTTCTCTATCAAGGGAGAAAGTATTCTGGCACTTGGATCCCACAGAAGTCAAAGACCCCTGGCTTTCGAGGGTTTTCCAAATATTGTTGTTGTATCATATCGGCTACTCACTGTGATGATTTGGAGTGTATATCCCGGGTACCCTCGCGTGATCAGGTCTCAGTTCTTTACGATCATCTCCGACCATGAACGCGAAGATCCGCTAAATCGTGTTTATTCTGTCGATTAGGACTGAATTTTGGATAATAATAGTATTCTCTAAATTTCTTGGAGTGAAATCTCACTCCAAAAGAGTTAAAATATTGTCACTATTGAAAAATTTGCACTCTTGAATGAGAGTGGCAGATTTTTCACTTTTTGTTTTTTGGAATGAGATTCATTCCAAAGAAAAAAAATCTCACTCCTTTTTTTAAGTGAATCCCATTTCAAAAGTGTTAAATTTTACTTTAAAAAAAAGCGTCTTTAAAATCATCTTTATTCAAGAGTCCAAATTTTTTATTTTTTTTTTCAATAATGACAGTATTTTAATTCTTTTGAAGATTTCACTCCAAGAAATTAGGAAAATATGTTACGTTTATGCTTCTGCGTTATTTATTTTATGATTACTTCTCGACTTAATTTTAATTTTTTATCTAAACAAATCAATATTATATATCTAAATTCAGAAACAATGCAATGTAAAAAATCATTGATTTAATGGTAGTTATGGATTGACGTAGGACACAGGATACTGATCTAGATTTTGATTCTCAAGCATTCAATATTATTAAGATCCATGTCATAGTATGTCACAGTGCAAGACATTATACGTAAAATTAAAGTAAAATATTAATACTAATCGTGTAAGTTGTAAAAATACTAAAAAGATTGATGCATACTGTCAGTATTATTGATTCAGTATTATTGATTGATATTATTGATCGTGTAGAGTCACCTTAGGAATCCATAAGCCTATGGATTATTATATGAATGATTTATTTCTTTCCATTAACTGTAACGCATCGATATCGACGCTCGTAGACATCCTGTCTCTTTGAGCTTCGTGTCGACAAGCACGCCTTGCAGGATCACCGTTTTCTTTTACGACTCGCCCACACCATCGACATAAGGATCCTTAAGTCTTTATTTACTCTCTCGATTAGAATGGAATTGAAGTTGGCACCGTAAAATTGATATTTTTAACGTTTTATTGCGTGGCATATGATGAGTATGAACTTTTTATACATGCAGTCTAATGTAGAAATATTTGCTCCTTCTCTATGTCCTATTTAAACTTTTAAGAGGGAGACATGTAACAAATCGGTAATTTATCTTAATTATTTAATAACATCGCAATATCGAAATTAATCGTGAGAAAGCTTTGATCATAAAATTATAGTGCTTCCTTCCCTTCTTCTCTATCTCTCCCCAATTTGTTTTCCTCTTTGATGCACCTGCCAGCTCGTCGCTAAAACGATCATTTGCTTAGTCGCCGATTCACACGGAACTCTCGCTGTTTGCAGAGGACTCGATCTTCGCAGGTTTCTCGGCTGGCTCGAGGACGCGCATAAAGTTCATAGTTTGTTTTTAGATAGCCGATACACCCGCGTGGATATTTCGATTCGGAGATAAGGTTGCAAAGAGCCCGTCGTGTCCGGCTAAAGCAAGTTGTACAAACAAAACCAGATTTGTACGATACTTCTTTGTCACTTCGAACGTGATATAATTGTCACGAATAGATAACGATACTTTTATTGGAAATGCGTGCTTATCCGCAATTAAATGCGTTTAAAAAAACATTTCTTATATAATTTATGCTTTCTTTAATTTAACTATTATATTATCGTATATACATTGTACCGGATTATTTTTTTTTATTATATATTTTTGTCTATAGAGCAATGAGTTGCGTTTGCGACAAAATATAATCAACAATTTATTTAATAATACGTGTAGGATAGATTCTCTTTATCCTCTTATATCTTGCACTGTATGACATCACGACGCATCAAAAACAGCCGACAAGAGGACAATAAAATCCTTATCACGACAAACATCCTCAGCTTGGGTGTCACTACGTGCACGCAGCAGCTGCGTACGAAGAAACGAGCCGCAGATAGCGCATACTCCAATTGACACTTGTCCTTGTGTGTCTAGGATTCCGTCAAGTCGTAAAGAGAGAAGGGAAGAGAGAGCAGCGCAAACATAAATTTACTTTATCTCTCTCGTGCAAAACCATTCATGATTTTCCGATACCTTCATCGAAACGCAAAGTTTACATGAAACCACGACCTTTCCTGCAACAAAACGCTCGTACTTGCGTTTAATATCACGAACTGCGACTTTATCGCGGGAACAACTAGCTACCACTTTCTTAGAAATGACCAATCAATACGTCACTTTCCAGAAAGTCTCTCATCAATTCTATAATATGCGAACTGTTCTTAATAAACGTAGTTTTCGTAAATGGCCAATAATAGTTACTGAAAATATGATAAAAATATTTGATTATAATCTTTAGAGTAATTGACACATGGTAAATAAATATTGTCATGAAAGAGAAAAATCAATGATTATTAGTTTTAAAGAACAATTTTATCCTTACTCATTGAATTAAAAAGACATTATTTATTTAGTCAGAGCTTTTTTTAGTTTTGGAAAGCATAAAAATAAAAAAATATATACATAGTGTATATATATATATACATATATATATATATATATATAGACATCTATAAAGAATATATATATATGTAGACATCTATAAAGAAAAAAGTATATTATTACAAAATTTAATTTTTTATTATGATTTTAGTATTTTTCTTGCTATAATTTCTGTGTATTTGTGTGTGTGTGTGTGTGTGTGTGTGTGTGTGTGTGTGTGTGTATACATACACAGAAATTATTTTACTAAAAATACTAAATAGTAAATAATAAAATCATAGTAAAAAAGTTAAATTTA
>Ga0157363_1008034_pt1 | contig 10017 bp, 3 predicted proteins | sample AttsexASBM1_FD_111477 | JGI IMG/M metagenome (GOLD analysis project Ga0157363, IMG submission 111477) | Fungus gardens microbial communities from leaf cutter ant in Ribeirão Preto, State of São Paulo, Brazil - Atta sexdens ASBM1 | ecosystem: Host-associated > Fungi > Mycelium > Unclassified ...
CTATGTTTACTTTTTCTATTATGGACTGTCATCTATCACAGGCCTCATCAAAATGTCACTTACACAACTTACCACCCTTGAAATTTTCTTGCTTATGGAATTTATATCCACTTTTCATCTTTGAGCTACTTCTAATTTGTCTCTCTTATTATTTGAAATGATTCTTTGAGAAAATTAATCTCATTTAGAAAGTTATAACCATCTAGAAACTATAATAATAATTAGATGTTAGATACAGTTCACAACTTAGTATCCAAGATCCATAGTGGACTCTCAGAGGTCAGATAAGTAGAAACTTATCCAGAATAGATAGAACATGAATGATGAATGACTTTTAACTTCAGGTTATATACTATACCTCTACTCATTGGACTAGTCATATATTTTGGAGGTTGTGCTTAGAGAAGTAGAGGAGGTTATTCTATCTAAAGAAATAAAGAGGTATGTCATTGTTAACACCAGAATGTCAGAAGTACAGTATAAAGTACATATATAGTACTAGCCAGATTGTTATGATCTTAATCCTTAGGGTTGGATATAAGAACAACTCTTGTATTAGAGAAACACAAGAGAACTCGATAAAGAACTCTTCTACAAACTAGTCTACCTTATATAGTTCTACAGATGGTCCGTGCTAACTACTGTGCACCCTACCCTAAATGACCATGTGTAGTTCATGAGGCCAACATGTGGTGTTCATGTTATATGATGTCATTTGTTCTCAAATCTTCTACTAAATTCTCCCAAGTCCTGTGATCTGTCTTATGACTATGCCATCAGATTGTGACTGATGTGACAGCATGACCAATCAACCCTAACCCTGTTGTTCTAAAAATAGAAAATAGAAACACAAATCGAAAAGAAAATGAAAATAAAAAGTAAAATAAAGAAAAACTAAGTCCACTATTTGTGAACTTGACATAGATGTCAAAGCTAAGCTTGACATTGTGCACTTTTAGTGTAACTGGTTCAGTGGCTGTTCTGTTCTAACATAATGTCAAGCTTTCAAGCAGTTGGCAGTTTAACTCCCAGTAAAACCATTTCCTTTAAAATGAACAGTTGTTAGTATGGAAGTGTGACATGGCCAGAAGTGTCACTAGGGATAGTACCAGTTGCTTAGCTGCACATCTCTATTAGACTAGACACTCTATGAAGCAGAGTTTACTGGGTTCTTTAGAAATCCCATAAGACTGTCAAGGCTCTGAGACCACGATATATAGCATAATCCTTGGGTGCAGCTATTCATATAACTTTCATGTAGAGACCACATGTCTTGAAAGGGAGATACTGTCAGGAGTACAGTATGAAGTATATATATAGTACCAGCCAGATGTCAAAGCTAAGCTTGACATTGTGCACTTTTAGTATAACTGGTTCAGTGGCTAGTCTGTTTCTAACATAAAAGAGTGTTATGATTGATGCCTCTTGGATGCAGCATGGACTTGAGCAAAAGGGTAATGATGACATGATCAGCTGCACCACAAGTATCTCAGTCAGTGCCTCATATAGTAGATGCAACATCCTTGTTCTGGCCTTATGAACTATGACTCATTTTCCCTCATGTACTGTGAACACTTTCCTCATGTCATACTGTGTAGATACTGCTCTGTATTCCTTATGCTTTACCAATTGAACATCTCTCATTCTTTCCTCTAGTCTTTGTCTAAGTTGCAACCTGAGCCAAGTCTAAGGTTGTAACAAAGAAAGTGCTAGTTTTAGTCAATTTTCAGAATAAGAAATTACAGTGTAACTATTGAGCATATATATACTAAGTACTCTGCCTAAGATAGTATCTAAGTTACTGAAAAATCCAGCAAAGATGTCTGAGAAGTGATTTACATAGAATAAACAAGGTCAATCTGCACTGGAAGAAGATTGGAAGTGTGAATAAGATAGTAGATATTATTTATGAGTTGGAATAAATATGATATTGGGTAAGATATTCTGCTAGTATACTACTACTATATGCTACAGTAGAATAATCTATATGCATGGTTTGTATACTAATTAATCATTATACATGTTATAAGACGAGTGTATGGACAGACTTTGGCTAGGGTTAGGGTTAGCTGGACATAAATAGATAGATAATTATTAGTCTACAACAGAGAAAGAGCATGTGACCTGGAAGTCATGTGATAGAAGCTAGAGTAGTCTAGAGCGGTCTAGAAGGACTTAGGGTCTAGAAGGATTAAGAGGAGTCTAGATAGGAGTTAGGGTTAGGAGTGATGTCAAGGGACTATGGCAGTCTATAAGTTTACTTAAGTGGTCTATTGGTTGTTATGACTAGTAGTTGCCACAACATATTGATGGTAAAATAGACAAATGGGATTTAAAAAATTTCAGTTTATTTTGGGTTCATTTTAAAATAATTCTTAATAATCACTAATAATCATAGTTATATCTACTAATTTCTTATCACATACTTGTCTACTCTCTTTCCTCTTTGTTATTTCTTATATTATAGCAACTACAAGCTAGAAGAATGACTTTTAAGCTGTACTTAGATAATAACATATCTAATTATACTCTATCCTAATAGTAATGTACTTATAATGTTATTTTTACTACCACTTCTTATCATATAACTATGGTAATATATATACTCATTCTATGACATCATATTATATATTATGCTATATAACTGTGGTCACATACTTCTTTATTGACTGAGAAAAAAAATTAAGAAAAAGAGATATTTATAAATCTGAATAAAATACATAGTCTTGAGTAGATTCCACCTTTTCTAACTTCTTTATATCTCTCTGGTAACTTTCTTCTATAAAACTTTCTCTTATTTATTATATTTCCATATGCCTTCTACTATATAATCTTTCTGCTATACCAAAAACTTTAGTTTTTCCTCATATTGTTTTTCAATATCATACTATCATAATAAACTCTATGTTTTATTTTAATCTTATTTTTTCTAATTTTATGTCTCTTTTTATTATAAATACATATATATTGGGATAGAATAGAATTAGATACATATAGACTATGTATTTATAGTAGAAATATAGTAAGAACTCCTTGTTAAGTTTTTCTTGTAATTTCTATGAGAGTTAATTCCCTTGAGTTACTACTAAGTCTAGCCTTAACTTGTAGTTGCCATAGCATATGCTCTTTTACTCTCTCAATTTTTACTAAGTAAGATGAAATCTTTTTTATTTCTTTATCTACTCCTTATATATTACTATTCTGTTTACATTGATCAACAAATAAATCTTTACAGGTTTTGGCAGCTTCACTATATTTACTAATACAATTTTCTTAATTTTATATAATATTATAAAATTTTCTGTCAAATTTTTTGTTCTCTTTCTATACATTTACCACATTTAATTTTCTCAATCCTACTGTACTTCCTTATATCTCATTTTCATTTCTTTTACAACTTTCTATGTCTTAGTATACTTTTCCTTTCTATATTTCAAAACCTATTCTTGGCTCTTGCTTATAATTCTATATTTGTCTCTGCCACAGATAGCATTTACTGTACTTCTGAGTTACATTCTCCTCTATAATAGATAACACTCATTGTTATGAATTAAGCAAAAGAGAAATCTTGTATAAAGTTTCTAGTACAAAGTAAACTATATCTAACCTATCCTAAAAACTATGTATTATACATAAGATCAATATATAGTAACTATATTGTATGATATTATTTATTTCAAAATCTTCCATTTTTTTCTCTATATTATGTAATAATGTGACAGTGATAGTGACATGTGATATCACATCACTATCTCTTAACTAAGTCTTAATAAAGAAAATTAAAAACAAAAAGTAAATAAATAAAAAAATAAGAAAAAATGAAGTCTACTGTTTTCAACTCTGATACTCATCACTTTCTGAGCTATACTCTTTTTCTCAAAGATAGCACTCACTTATTTTGAGTTGTATTTTTTCTACAAAGATAATATTCAAAATCTATAGTTGTGTTAGATAAGAAATATGCTAAAAAGAGAAAATAATTTATAAGAACATTATCTGTGGTGTGTAGATACAGATTATAGATAATCTTGGCTTCAGTAGATGTGCTACACTTCTGTATATTACAGTGGTGTCAGATATGGTTTATACTAGAAGGTAAAAGTCCATGGAGTTGGCTCAGAGTTATATTGAGTATAAAAACTCTACACAAAGTATGTGGTGGTGCAGACTTTCTAGAATGATCTTGGCTTCAGCTTATATACTACACTGTCTGTTTACTATATAGTTGCAACTTCAGAGATACAGTAAAGTTCAAAAGAAGTGAGTACTGATAGTAGTATGTTGCTGAAGAACACTGGAGATAAATTTTAACTGAAATAGTTGATTATTAGACTAGTAAAATACAGTGCACCTACTAGCCTTATATATAAATAGTATAAATAGGAAAAAATTGGGGGTTTTAGTGGTAAAACACTAAAAGGGATCAGATAAGAAAACTCCACCAAGAAAGACTAAGTTCAATAGAAGTATTTCTGCCATAAAAGACAGTACTCACAGTGTTTTGAGCTGAGTATAATACTGACACAAGGGATATGTTATAGAAATAAGACCATTATGGAATATAAGCTCTTATTAGGGTTGAAAATGGGTAAACACCACTATAGAGAATAGACTTTGATTGGGTAAACTTAGTATATAACAAGTAGTTATATTTTAGGAGAAAGTACTAATGGGAAGTAAAACATAAGAGTAGTCAATATTTTGAGTATAGGCACCTAGAATAGTGCATTACACTAGTTTATTTTCAAGATGAGAAACTACAGAGTATCTATACATCTTAAATACTAATACTTAGTAATTAAGACTACATCCAAGGATCAGAGGAGACAAATAACTACTCTAGGTATATTCAAGTTCCCAGAATAGAGTCCAGAGTTCCATAGAGATCATGAGAAAGTCATGTGATTAGTTATGGAGTGATCAGACATGAAGTAGAACCAGGTTGATTCATACTAAAAGAGTATATGTAAATTAGAAGAAAAATATCTACTTCTACAAATGTTTTGAGTGGATTGGATATTTGGTAAGCATTATCTGTAATGGAGTTGGATGGGTATATGACAAGTTACTTATTCTCTACAACATAGTTTGCTCATCCAAACTTTAGTTTTTATTTTTGCTCTTTTATAAATCAAATTGATTATACATCTGGTTACTTGTGAAGTTAAAAAGAGACATTTATCTCACTTATAGTAGAAAAGTTTTCAGTAGTCTTATATTACTTTTACTTGAGTTTACACTTATCTTAAACAATATTTCTTATATTTAAGACTAGTAGTTATACTGTACTATTTTTGCCTGTCAATCAACATCAACCAACATTGACATCAATTTTTAATGTCAATAGTAACATACTTGTATCTGTTATTAAAAGAAAAAATCTGTGAGGTTAGATAAAGTTTGAACAAGTATGGAAACTTATTTGAGAAAGTAGGATTGTAAACTTCAAAAACAATCTTGGCTTTAGCTTATATACTACACCATCTACTTATTACTTGGTTACAACTTCAGAAGATAAGAAACAGAGTTTAAGATAGTAAGACTGATGGAAAATAAGTGTATTACCATTAAAATTGGAGTTTTATTGTTAAAAATAGCAAGAACTATGGTTGATTATCGGACTGAATATTACAGAATATCTACCAATTCTTAAATACTAAGATAAGTGTCTAAAACACTTGGATACTCAAGTGGTGTCATTACTATATAGTCTAGCAGTTCTCCACATTGAATAAGAAAACCTAAGTCATATTATATACTTGAGGAATAGGACAGGGCATACTTTTAGAAAAACCTAAGAAGGTAAAATAAGATCTTCTAAAGACAGTAACTATTATAAATACTCTATAGTCTATTATAGTCTAGTAAACAGTGCTGAGGTAATTAGAAAATAATAGTGACCAGATGGTTGAGAACCCTAATGAAAACATCTAGAAGATTACTTAAAAGCACAGAGAGTATGAAATGATGATTGTGAGAATGATAGTAGCAGATGGAGTTCAGGATATAAGTGTAGTAGTGTTGTTATAGCAAATTCTGCAGGATTATTAGTGAGGTTTAGTATCTGAAATGGCTAGGTTAATATAACAGGCTTTGTAGTAGGATTCAGAGTTGGAGGCAAATACTGTAGGCTTACAGTATCTAGAGGCTAAGATACAAAAGGGTCAGGTCTTCTTATATCCAACTTCAAGCTAAATAGATGTTTAATCAGAATAATTGATAGTAAGATACTGATAGGATATGGAGTTTGGATAGAAATAAACTCTACTGTAGAAAACTGGATACTTATAGAGTTTGAAAAGAATAACTCAGCTATAAAAGACAATTTACTTGTGAGGTTTAAGATGAGAGTTGTAAGTTTGCTATAGAAGATATCAGTACTTAGGGTTGAACTTTGATATATGACAGTATTTGTTATGTTTCTAAGCTTGGCTTAGGTTATAACTTAGGCAAAGACTTGAGAAAGGATAGAAGAGATAATTAATTGGTAAAATGTAAAGATATAGGACTGTATCTACTACTATATATGTCTATAGACCATGAGAAATAAGTAAAGTTTCCTTGAGAAAACAATGAATAAAAAATGAGGAAAACATGAGAATACTTCTACTACTATATAAGGCATTGACTGATACAACATGAGGAAAACATAAAGTGCAGTAAAATAGAAGACCAAGATGAAACAAACCCCAACATGTATTCAAGTCAAGATAATCATGAGGTAAACATCTGTCAGACATAAGGTAGAAATTATAATAATACTTCTATTTTAACATTCATGTTCTTATAAACTTATCAATATTAAGTCTCCAACTATATATATTGCCACTATCTTCTTAGTGGGACCTTTAATAAGCTATTCTTGTATGGAGTTAGCTATGAAGAATGATTTGTACAGTAGACCTTCTATATAAATTTTGATGGATATTTCTCATCAACTAGTATCTGTACTGTGTTTTTGTTGTAAAAATTGATATACTATGTTGTTCCAATATGTTTTATTCTTTTTTCCATTGGTTTGGATTGTTTTATAATAATTTGGAGGTAAGAATGGTATTGTTTTGATGGGTGACTATAATTTTTTCAATACTTTCTCCAGGTTGTTAATCTCTACTTGTAACATCTCAATATTTGAGAATAGTGTTCCACTCTATTCTAATGACAATATGTTATAGTATTTATACAACAGTATGTTTTTATCTTGAATAATGCCTTCTTTCTGTTTTTCTTTGTTTATAAGCATTGGCTGTAGGATATCTCAATATATTTTTTGATATGTTTCTTGTAAGACTTTGGTGTTTTTATTGACTATCTCAACATATTTTCCTTTAGATTGATCTAGTTTGTCAACCAGTAATATCTGTATAAACTAGGCCTACTTTTCCATATCTCTATATATGATGTTTCATAGTTTCTCTGATATGCTGTAGATATTTCTACCAATTTGCATTTTGTACATTTCTTCTGCTTGCAATAGTATAATTTTGATATTAGCTAGTTGATTGTTGACTACATCAGCTAGTTTTACTAGGTCTTGAATCTGCATCTGAATATCCACCATTGTTTCCAGTCCTTGTATTATTTTGTAATATTTCTTTGTCCAATCCTTCTTTTTTCTATTAAGAGTAATGATAAGGTCAAGGTTATTAACTATTTGGAGAACATATGGGTTTGGGAATGGGAGAGCAGTTGCAAAGTTAGCCATTTAATTGTTTCTTAATTGCTTATTTTTTATTTTTTATTTTTAAAATCAACAATTTATTATGTGAAGCATATGGACAGACTACCATCGCTTCTTTTCCTCTTACCACCATCTTGTATGGTAGCGCCTATTGGAAAGTTAGCGAATAAATTCTCTTTTTCTACTCACTTCAGCAAATCCAACACGGCTTCAAACTTCAATAACCCTTTACCTCCTATATCTAACAAAATGGACATAGGGATGGACATTCAGTCAGGAGTATCTCCTACTATCAACTCTGAAGAGCGAGGGCGAAATCCCTTGCCTACTACTAACTCGTCTAGAGAATCATCTTTAGCCTCTTCTGGTCGTGTGACTCCTTACCATGAAAGGATGGACATGGACGTGGTACCTGAGATTGAAGAGTCGAACACCAAAAGTCATGAACTGTCTTACGAGACAGAGCATGAAAGAGCTATCAGGGTTAGTATGGCAGCTAACCAGCAGAAACCCACAAGGCCCCTGGGTGGCAACAATGAGGCCAAATCTACACATGTTCAACGCGAGGATGACGACATCAACATCCAAATCCCGTATGACCTTAATGCTCCTATGGAACCAGAATTATGGAGTGGGTCATTCCACCCTATTTCCCTTCACGGATCGATAGAACACTTCACATCGGACTCCAAGAACATCAAGGTCACCCTGAATTTCTTGGCTAAATACATACTCAACAAACAGGTAAACGGTAACACAGCTAATGATCTCAGCAATTTTGATGGCATGGGAGATGCCATTTGGAACTTCATCTCAGCGGTATACGGGGCTAAATGGGATGTGTTATTCACTGACAATAAAACTAACATGCTCAGGGCTAAAATTTCATCCAAGTTTACGCCAAGAATTCCGACATCAAACAGTAACAACAAGAAAGACACTCCTAAATCAACCCCGGTCACCATCAACAAGGCCCCTCCTCGCCCTCCTTTACCAGCCAAGTCCAAAAAGGAGATCAACACCATTTCAAAATACTTCCACGGCAAGAAAAACATGGTCGAAAACATCAACCAGCCCTCCAACCCCAACTCTGGGAAATCCTATGCTCAAGCTTCCAAATCTTCAGCCAGTACGTCCGAAGTTCTGAAGATCAAAGAAACTTTCCCGTCATTAAATGCTCAAAAAATCGATCAAGTCAACAATATCGTCAATGGGCAAAATAAGGTAAAACCCCGCATCCAAATGACTACTAAAGGACCGTCGAGAAAACATGTTATCATTCCTATGAGCAGTGATAATGTTTCATCTTTCATGAAGAACTCTTCAGTCCATGTGGCTAACATCAACAGATCCTTAAGAAACGCTAAAACTGACGTTTTAGTTGACTATATTCGCTCTGACAACATAGGTATTTGCGTCGTCATCAACAAGGTAGCTCAACAATTGGACATGTCTATAATTGACAATTACATCAAGAACTCCAACGACATCAATTCTCTGCAAGTTGAAGATGCTCGCCTCCCCATGTCAAAATTGTATCTCAAAATCACCGGTATTCCTTACTACCCCTATTTGGACCACCAAACTAAACTTACCTCAAACGACATCGAACACATACTCAAACAAAACCATATATTCGACAACATTTCTCTCACTTCAAAACCAAGAGTAATCAAAGTTTCCCCAAAATCAGACATGGCTTTGGTCTGGATCGACATTTGGGACGCCCAAAGCGGTAAGAATGCAAAAATGCTCATTAACAGGTGTTTCAATGTAGGAAACTTCATCGCCACTATCAGAGGTGCAAACATGAACCCCGGCGTCCCGCTTTGTAAGAATTGCTGGAAATGGGGTCACGCCACCTTTTCGTGCAGGATCCAGGGAGCAAGATGCATTAAATGTAACGGCCCTCACAAGTCGGAACACCACAGAGAGTTCAGTCGGTGTTGCAAAGCTAACGATAAAACTAATCCTCCTAGACTTGAAACCAAGAAGGGCGAACCTTGTCCTCATTTGTTCAAGTGCTCCAATTGTAAAGGAGATCACCAAGCCGACTCAGTTCACTGTCCATTTTGGAGACATCGATTCAATCGTGAGTGGCATGTTAAAAAGTATTCTGAGATCTGTGAGAACAGGTCAAAATCGCTTCGCTCCAATGTGAATGCCAACCCCAACCAATTATTGTGCACAATCTTAGAATTTTCTCGCAAAATGTTTGCAAGAATTTCCTCATTCTCAACACAATACTCGAAACTCAAAATCATTTCGATATCATTCTAATCCAAGAACCTCCATGGTCTGAAATTCGAAAAATTCCTTGTTCTACAAATTGCGAC
>Ga0157363_1008035_pt1 | contig 10017 bp, 9 predicted proteins | sample AttsexASBM1_FD_111477 | JGI IMG/M metagenome (GOLD analysis project Ga0157363, IMG submission 111477) | Fungus gardens microbial communities from leaf cutter ant in Ribeirão Preto, State of São Paulo, Brazil - Atta sexdens ASBM1 | ecosystem: Host-associated > Fungi > Mycelium > Unclassified ...
AAAAATTAGCAGACTCTCTCTCTCTCTCTCTCTCTCCCCCCCCCCCCTCTCTCTCTCTCTCTCTTGAGAAACTATATATATTAGTAATACTTCAAATATATATGTATATTTCCTTTTTCAGATTCTTGTCATGGAATGATATTCATAGTTTGTCCTTGTTTTAAAACCATCTTAAGACTACTTAAGACAGTCTCCAATATAAGAATCAACTACAAATATTGGTTATACTACTGGATTGCAACTCCATTTTCTTCATATGGTAGTGAGTTAACTTAATCTATAGTTTTTTGATTAATTTAATATTTAATTTTTATTAAATTAATATCATGAAATAAAAACTCTGTATATTTAGCAATAATATATTTTTAATTATTTGTTTTTTTTTAGATTCTTATTGTGTTTTATTGGATTGCAGTTTCATTTTCTTCAACAACGTGATGGTGAGTTTCATTCCATAGTTTTAAAATTGATTTAATACTTGATTTTCATTAAATTAATATTGCGAGATAACTCTATTTACAATACATGTTTGCAATAATATATCTTTAAATATGTTTACTTTTTTTTCAGATTCTTGTTTTACTGGATGTCTTTGTGCAACTTGTGTGCGCACACAAGACATACGGCCTGGTTTGGGATGTTGCGCCATTGGATTGGATTGGATTGTTCTACTGGATTGCAACTATATTTGCTTCGCAACGTGGTGGTGAGTCCAGCTCCAGTTTTTCAATTGATTTAATATTTAATTCACTGTTATTTCATTGTTAATTTAATATTGCGAGATAAAAATCAGCATATATGCTGGTATTGCTGATGAGATTCACTTCAATTCAGAATAATATAATTCTATTCTACTTAATATTGTCTTTATATATAAATATTATACGAATCTTTAAAAGCTAATCTTATCGGCGACGATTTTAAAGAACATATCAACTTGCGAATAAAAAGGTACACCCTAAGCTTACCACGTTGCGCGGAAAATCTAAGGTTCTCGATGTATCGGTGGTTTCAGCCTTTTTCTCATGGTTCGCAGCATTTCAAGCGAAACAAAAGCCATTGTTTAACGCAAGTACGCCCGTCTACGTATTCGCGGATTTACATGGCACCGCTTACTTTCCTTCCCCCACACACGTGGGGGATAAAATGCTCGGTCGCAAGGAAATCCACGTTGTCCCAGAGATAAGTCCTCGAACTGGCGCGTATCCTGCGGGATGACCATAGTCCGGCTTTCGTTCGCGTCTAGCCGTGTCGACCGATCAGAATATTGGAATATGTGTTTGCACAGGAATCGGCGAATTACGCTAAAAAGTGGCGCAACGCATCAAGATTCGTCCAGTATATCGCTTCCGATAGATTTTCCTGGAGTCCATTAAAGTATCATGCCTTCGATTTATGGTCGTCCACTCTGTCAGACGCTCTGCGTATATTTCGAGTAGGGAAGATCGATCGATCTTGAAATTAAGGGATTTCCTCGCGGGTGGTCTTAGCTTCCCTCAGGTTTGTTGCCAAAATATTGGCAATTCTTGGTGATTGACGGTCGTGAATTTCAGTGGTTTCATATTCATATTTATAATCGGTCATATTCACATCGCAAGTTACATATTTGTCGCAGCGATGAATAAATTAAGCAGTTTATTTTTGATCTTCATAGATTATCCTTTATTTTTGCACTCAACCAAATTTATCGACATTTCATGAAAATAATTTTTATATATTATATATAATAAATAAAATAAATAAATATATAATAAATAAAATAAAATATATTATATATAATAATGTAAAAATTCTTGTTTTTTTTATTATAGTTGATAAATTAATTATTAAATAACTATTCTCTTGTATATGTACACGTATTGAAATTATTGTAATTATATACACGGAAATGACGGTTTTGAAGTATCTAAAAATTTAGCTACATGCAGATCTGAATAATTATGTTGGATCATTAAAATAATTTCGCAGAAGTCTCAAATATGATAGTAATGTTGCAAAAAGTTTTGTTATTCTAGCAATTCGAGGGTCTTGCATAATTATTTTGATAGTTCAACAGAATTATTTTTGATCTGTATCTAGCTAAATTTTTAGATGTTTCAACAAAATCGTTTTTTTTTGTGTAAGCTTGATAAAAAAATTGTAGCAATCATTCAATTTTTTTTATAAGTTGTAGCAATTTGGTGGCATGTAGTAATAAAAAACAGTGGAATTAGCATGTATATCTTATCGATTAGTATTATATCAGACATTATGAACATGTTGGTCCTATAATCAATGAATGATTGGCAATGAATCATGAAAGCGATCACAAGCAAGAAAACACGCTCAATGTTAAATGTGATCGACTAAGCTACGCGCGGCACGTAGGGTCCAAAAAGGGTGTCGGTCCTCGCGTCAGATGATCGATAGGACTAATAACGATGTTTCCTCCGCCTCGACCTCTTCATCGTTGTGCCCGAGAATGGAGCTGCCGCGTGGAGCAGCGTTCGATAAAACACCACTGAAGACGGAATATTTTAACCCTCGGATTAATAGGCCTGTAAACGACGCAATGATTTTCATTAATATTCATGGGCCGCCGATGTGAAACTCATATATGATTTATGGTCTTTAATTTTCGCACTGCGACACGCGCACGTTCCGAATTTACTGCAGAACATTGCTCGTTAGTTGTTGACGTTGAGTCTTTGGGGTTCCTTAATGATCGCGCAAACATGCGAAAGAGAAGTCTGCGACATTGTGAAACGTGATTGCTATCTTGTCGAATATATTTCTGGCGAAGTTACTTAAACGTTTAACATTTATATAAGTGAAACATTGTGTGAAAAGAACGATTTTGCTAAAATATTTAAAAATTTTGGTAGATAAAAATCTGAAAATAATTTTGGTTTGGGGAAAATAAATTTGTTAAATTGGTTAAAATAATTATACAAGGAATTAAAATATGATGAGCAATAATGGAAAAAGTTGTGACATTCCGGCAATCAGCTTGTTCTGCATAATTATTTTGACAGTCCAACAAAATTTATTTTCAAATCTGTATTTATCTATTTTCTGTTATTTCTAATAAGAAATTCATCTTTACATAGACGATTTTGTTAAAATATCTAAAAATTTAGCTAAAAATAAATATGAAAATAATTTTGTTGCACCATAAAAATAGGTATAGAACGTTTCAAGTTGGTTGCTAGAATATAAAAATTTTCTGGAGCATTGCTTGAATTTTTTACATAATTATTTTGCTTCATATTGATGCTCCAATTATTTTCAGATTTGTATCTAACTTAACTTCTCTAAGTCTAACTTAAGTATTTTGGCAAAATCTCTCTCTTTCCGTGTATATTATTCAATTCACAATGTAATAAGATAACAACACAATTCATACCTCTGTATCTCAACAAAATTTTCTGAAGCCGTAGAATAAACTTCTTTATCTTGATTTTACATACAATTGAGTTCATAGATCCATGATTTTACGTCGTTCTGTACGATTAAGTAAGTAACCGCCGCACGACGGCGGTTAAGTCTGGGTTTAGATAAATGCGAACCCAAGCGGTGACAGGAGACATCGTGTTGTTTCAATCCTTTCTTGACACCAGGTGTAGAAATCCTCTATGACATTGCCTAAACATCTTGAGAAGGTCCTAGTGAAAAGGAAAACTACTTAGCGACCATCAGACTATCGTCGGCTCCTTTGCGATTGCTTGTTTTTCCGAAGAAGTTGCGCGGCTCTCTTCTGAAACTCACGTGTAATTTGATCTTTAGAAAGAACTAGTGGAAGACTGATGCGACACGAAATTTCTTTATTAATTATAGTAGTAGGTATATTTATTTAACCGTTCTTAATATGAAAGCAAGATAATGTTAAATATTTTTGTATCAAATTTTTTTATTTAAAATATATACGAAAAGAACAATTTTTCTGAAATATTTAAAAATTAGGATACAGATCTGAAAATAATTTTGTTGGTCTATCAAAATAATTACATAAGCATGATGCTGTAAAAACATTTAACATTCTGACAATCAACTTGAACATCCTACATATTATTTTGATGATCCAAAAAAAATTATTTTCAGATCTGTATTTAGCCAAATTTTTAGATACTTTAACAGAACTATTCTTTTCGTGCAATCATTCATAATAAATTTCAAGATGATTTAGACTTAGAAATACTTTTCATGATTAGATTTATTTTGTTGAAGGCGTGAAACTAAGACACTTGTTAATAATTATATGATATGATGATTTCTTCGTGTTGAACGCGAAATTACTATGGAGAAGTTAAGAATATTCAGGCTATGAAGTTAACATTGTAATGTCGCTACGTGCGCGGTTGCGACTTACGACGGGTGGCGAAAGACGCCGAGGAGGTTGAGGACGTGGGGGCGGCAGCGACGTTGGCTGTGGCAAAGAGGGCAACGGGCGGGATCGGGAATTCAAATACCACCGCCATTAAACTGAATAACGAGGAGAGCGGCCGTTCGAAATATGAACATGGCTATGATTTGCGGCCTCGTAAACCCGTTCATAACGAATAATAATGTCACCGCGCGCGGCGGTCGCCCGCTAGTACGATGGCGTGAGGCGAGGTGGAGGCGGTGGGTACAGCAGCGGGACCTGGCGGTAGGATGCGGGGCACCAGGGGCGTGTTCTCGCCTGGAAATCCACCTACAATATCACCCAAGACTTTTTTCATGTCTCATAACGCCTTGCCAGCTGAAATTAAATAATAAAATATACGCGTCGCAACGCCGCCGCTAACGTCGTTAACGTTCTACGCCCCTTTTTCGCGCATTCGGCGTATCCGTTTCTTTCGAGACTGGCTGTCTGGCTGGTTGGCTATCTCGCAATTTCCATTATTATTCTGAGATTTTATTAGATGATACGATCGTTACGGAGATATACGACGTAAAGCTCTGCCTCCGAAAAATATTAAGTAGATGCGAAGGGAATCTTCGTTCATCCTTGATATTTTTATCAAGGAAGAAAATTATGTTATAAGAAAGTTGACTTTGGAAATATTTCAATTGAAGAAGGAAGAGAGTAGAAAAGATATTATATATGTTGTCATTTAAATCCAAAGATAAATTATTTTTTTATACACTGAGGTATCTCAAAAGTCTACATGGCGATACACAGTGACAAATTAAGAAGAATAGCATTTATTTTATCGAGACGTAAATGTGTTAATCGTTTTATACGTAAATATACATTCTATCTACCTGTTTATCCGTTTGTACCTCTTTAATTGTCCACCACACACTTCGATAAGTAAATAAAGTGCGAGAATTCCGCAGCCAGTATTAACGAAACAATTAGCGTCGTGGTGTGTTTTTTTTTTCTCTGAGATGACAGAGCCATATCCTTTTTAGCAGCACCGGCGGTTTCGCCGACGTTCGTCCAATTACGAAAACATATTTGTTCTTCTGGCAGGATGAAAATGGCGTTAAGTAATCTCGGGTCTGGTCAGCGATCGCGATAACGCGACGGTAACGAGGCAGTAGCAGGGCTTACCGAGTTATTCCGTTTATGGACTACCGGCTCTCTTGCCTCAGTAGTCCCTCGTTGAAAGAGTCGGACCATCGAGTTCGATATATACATCTAATAATGAAGATGTTGTTTTAATTGCCCGCTCGCGTGAGCATCCCACTAATTAACGCACTCGCCACCAGGTCGCTACAGTCAGCTCGTCACAACTTTCTTCTTTCGGAATAGATATCCGTCAAGAGATTATTGTACGCGCTAGATCCATTAAAATCCATTTAATGTCAATTAGATTGTGTACTAGATATTTTGAATGTTAAATTCTTTTGGTTAGATAGATTCAGATCTGAAATTAATTTTGTAAATCGTGTTACTTTTTAAGTATGCTTTTTTTTTTTAAATATAAATTCAATCTTTTATTCTTTTTGGAAGTTAATGCTTGTTCTAAGTTTTATCTCTGATTCTAAACTAATGACTAGATAATTATGTAAAATAGATAATTATGTAAAATACAATGTAAATATATTTTTCAATAAGTAAGTAATTTATTACAGTTTTTAAAATAAATATGAATTGAGAAGCAATTGCTCAATAATCTTCTCTCGTTTATTTTTTCGTTTTGAATGAAAGAATAAAATATAATTTGACTGATTTGCTTGAATTTTAAGATATTTTACTGTAAGTGTTTTACATCGATTGTACGATAATTATAACTGTCCGATAATCGTGCTGCATAATATCTCTGTTTTTTTATTAAGTGCTCTCTTTCGTTAACACAGAAGCACGATAACTTAAATGGAACTTGCGTTCGTGCATTTATATTTTCCCTGATACAAAGTTCGCGATACCGCGCGCAAAGAGCGCTATGCGACCGACATAAATCTTTAAATTTTAATTGTAATTAATACGCGAGTTGTATTAACGCACGGTGTGACGATATGCTTTATACGTACGTTGATTCTGACCGACGATAAAATATAATGAATTTAATGGAGGCTTTTAGGAAATGTGCAATAAAGTTCGTAACACGATCTCACAAGCTTGATATATGCGGTTAAGGTTTAAGGAGAGCGCGCGTAAAATGCGCATATTACTCTTATGATGCTTAATTAATATGCAGACTATAATTTCAGTATACTCTTTTTCAGAAATGCCAGAGTTGCATAAAAAATCAGGAAAGACAAATATTGCCAATATTAACTATCTTTAATAACAAATATGAATTTTATCAATTTCGATTATAGGTACTGCGTGTTATGTATTATTCTGATTTAATTTTGATTTTATTGTAAATGTTATAAGAATAATTCTTTTTTTGATTGTTAATGCAAAAAGACTATGCACGAAAAGATTTTGTCGAAATATTTAAAAATTTAGATAAATATAGATTTAAAAATAATTTTATTGGATGATCAAAAATAATTATTTAGAAAACTTAAGCACGATGATTAGTGTTGCAAAAAATTCGATATTTTAGCAATCAGCTTGAGCGTTCTATATAATTATTATTTTGATAAATTAACAAAATTATTTTCAAATTTGTATTTAGCTAAGTTTTTATTATTTAATAAAACGTTCTTTCCGCGTAACAAAAATTTAAGATGTTCTTCGGATATAATTTTATAATATTAGAAATAACAATATATTTTTACATTGAAAATATATCTTTCTCATAATATCTTTTTCATAATAAATAAAGATACGAAGGACAATTTTCATTGAATATCACAGATAAAAATAAATCTATCTACTCCAATTTCATGATTGATCTGAAAACAACACATGATATCGAATATCTGGAATCCGTGAAATTAATCTTGTAAACAACTCATCTGTCACAAAATTCGTGGGATTTGTTTGCGGAATTATGTAAGAACTGTCGCCATTTGTTAACGTGTACTAAGATTTATCTCTTTCAATTCATATTTCTTAGAAATATTTCTTCCCGCTTAGAAAAACAAAAGAAACGACGAGCATTCTCTTTCACTTTTTTTTTCTTTTTTTTGTTTTTTGGATAAGATTTGTGAATACATTTTTATTTTTTGTACTTATTCTTTCTGCAGATTTTCTTTAAAAAACATGACAATTTGGCAGAAGTAATTGGATGATATATAAAATTGTATCATTTTTTTGACTCTCATATACAGAAGAATCAACTAGGCGAGCAATATTAAGAAACAAGGTCTGCAGACGATTATACTCGCGAGCCTGTAGCTGAAAAAACCACACGGGGACGTCTGGTAGCCGCGCCATCATTCGTCAGAGCTTAATTTCTCAATGAATCAGGAGCGTCTAATTAAGGAGCTTCTACCGAGCCGAGCGTGAATGGGCATTAGCATCCAGCGGGCCTGTAATTTGTGCCTCTCTTAATTAAATCATCCGTTAGCCAACCCGACTCTTCGTGAAACCGTTCTCCATCTCCTCCCTTCTTCTTCTTCGTCTTCTTCTCCGTTTTTTTTTTTGCGTTCACCCTACCTTTACTCTTCTCAATGCGCATTTTCGGTCCTATCTTTGTTTTTCGCCGTTTGTCTCCCTTCGAGGCCCTTCCTTCCTCTTGCATCTTTCCTTTCCTCTCTTGTCGATGTGATTCCTTCGACGCTCTCCATACGGTAGCTTCTTTTTTCGAGAGAATGCAAACAAATTTTATGGGCGCAGCGCATCGGTATTGGGATGAGTAACGTGCCAGTTAACGTTGGCCTCTCGATGCTTCTTCTTACTAGCTTCATTCGACTTGTTAAAGATGTGACTGTTTGAAGTCCATTTCAGTCATGATAAAAAAATTTTGAAATATCTCATAATTTGCCATTTATCATTATATCAGTTTTTATTAAATTCTTTTCATTAAATTGTGTTTTTATTAAATTTTTCTCATTAAATACAATTGAAGTATACATACACCGAATGCATTTATCTCGTATCTCATCGAACGTAGTATGTACTGAAGATGGCTAAAAAATTAGCCGAAACATTATTTATGAGTGATTATTAAAAATTTTTGTAATTATTGGTCCTAATTAAAAAAGTCAGATACATGACATAATATTAACATTGATATTTATCGCGCACTTTCTACAATGCTAATTCCCGAAGCCATTAAGTTTTTTAATTAGATTAATTCATTAAATTGTTTTATCAACGTGAAATTCTAATTTTGAAAAATGTGTAAAAAGGTTGAGTTATACAAAGTGACTATTAAAAAGTGACTATATTTTTATTCGTATTTCTATTCATAAATTACGAGATTTATTATTTCAATATATGAGGCTTATAGAATAATTATACATCGAGGTTTGGAACTAGATTTTACTCACTAAATACAAGATATAGATAAAGATTCAATATAATTGCGAAATTATAAATTTGCAATAGATTAGTACGATCTCGTCTGCATCGCTACTGCATAAGATCTTCTCTTTTATTTCAATCTTGTGTTCGTTTTTCATCTCGTTGTTTCTTTCTATCTCCGTTCTCCTTCCAGATATCATTGGCTCTCTATTTTTTGGATTTTTTGCGCAATTAACCACTCCGACAGTTTCATTGACCCGCATTGAATTTGCGATTCTTTGGTGTGCGAGGCATCTATAGAATTCATCGAATTTGCATCAGGACAAGATACGAGATACGAGATCCTGGTATGATATTCGGAATACACGCGTTTGATCCTCGGTGCTGAAAGTCGGCTGATTGCACGCGGCCATTGCTTCATTAAGCGGCTGTTCAAGTAATCGACCGTCATACCGCGTTTTAATCGCGATATATCGCCACTGCTCTTACGTGAAATAAAATATATTTTTATCTCTGTTTTTCATGTAAAAGAATATTTATTATGAAAATGTAAAGTGGCTTTTGCAATCAATTTTAAACTGACTAAAGAATCTCTAATAAGCAGAATATTTGATAGGTTTAGCATAATTGATATATCTGTTATATCTTTTAATTATTTGAATTTAGAGTTATAATATCTTCGTTGTTAATCACGCAAAAAAATGTTTATTTTATTCGTAGATCTTCAAATGAGGAAATATAAATAAGTTAATTAATTTATTGCGCAAAAAAAATATCTTATTCATAGATCTTCAAATGAGGAAATAAGTAAATTTTTTGCCATTTCTTGTATCATTCTATTTCGTTATATCTTGAAAAAGAAGGGATCGTACACGATTGTGATCTTTAACATCGATCGAAGAATAGAGAGTCGATATGCCGCGAAGTCTTCCGTATATATCGAAGATCGAGACAAAAGTTTGCCAGGTACATAAGAAGACAGGCAGCAACAATGCGGAGGCCCCCCGTGCTTTAGACTTTAATATATTGCCACTGGTTGCAAGACGGAATAAGTATTGGACCTTGTTAGGCCTCCCTGTATAAGGTCTTGGTCTCAGCCTTACCTCTCTTTGCTTTCTTGAACTTGAATAATTTTAATACAAAAAATTAATCTTGTAAGTGGAAAAACGAGATAGGATAATACAATATTTATCAAATCCAGGAAATATCTTTATTTTTCACTGATTTTAATGTATTTATTTTAT
>Ga0157363_1008036_pt1 | contig 10016 bp, 4 predicted proteins | sample AttsexASBM1_FD_111477 | JGI IMG/M metagenome (GOLD analysis project Ga0157363, IMG submission 111477) | Fungus gardens microbial communities from leaf cutter ant in Ribeirão Preto, State of São Paulo, Brazil - Atta sexdens ASBM1 | ecosystem: Host-associated > Fungi > Mycelium > Unclassified ...
ACAAGAGAGATTAACGTATAATTTTTTAATTTTCTTTTTTAAATAAGCTTAAAATAGATTCAGTTACCATAAATCGCTTATATCCTAAGTGATAAGACATCTTAACGATAAAAAGACTTGAGTACCGATTAACACGATGAAGTAATACGATTTCCTTATAAAATTCCAAGTTCTCAATAAAAAAAAACCAGTGTTTCCCTCAGCACACTTCCTTTTTTTCTCGAAAGTTCCTGCGAAGGTCTCTCTTTACTATGCAAGAGCGCTTCTTTCATGAACGACTCCCGTCATAAACTCTAAACTCTATAAGCTATACGCAGCATGGGTGGGACTATACTGACTACAGCCGCTTGTCTCCTTCTCAGCTTCATTGAAGTAAATTATGGAAAAGCCATGAAAGCCATGCGGAAAGCTTTGTGAAGATTGACGGAATATAAACGTCGAGTGTAGCGCCGATCTTTCAAATTTGCAAGCGGATGCGCTCATTCTGTATCATACTATCAAATAAATCCGATAAATTACCACGGATAAGGTGATACAATTACAATAGCGCGAGGGATCCCTTCTGTTTCCAATCCGAATTTCACAGCTAAATATCGAGACTATCATCTAATCATTCTAATATTTGAGTATAGATTCCGTTATGTTCTGTAAAATAATATCGATAGTTGCTCTAATATTTGACCCAGATTTATCGTTAAAAATTTTAAGACTTTTAAAACATATAGAAGATTTTAAATAGAATTTAATATTAAAATTATTTTTGGATACGATGAAATTCGTGGATTTTCTCTTTTGTAATTCAGTACAGCAGTCGCATTCCAATAAATGATCAATCTCATGCTGAATAAAAAAAAAACGATAGAAATAATTATGTCAAATTATAAATGACTAATATTGCCAGCAATGTTAACCACGTTTTAGTACAGAATGAGAAGTTTCTACGAAGAAAATTTCTACAAAGCTAACTTCTGTTCTTCTCAACAAGACCATTATTAGATGCTATGATATAAGGAACTATACGAAAATTAATTCTTAAATTCTTTGTCTCACGACAAAACCTCATATGAATGTATACGTTCCACTTGAAATAGAAAAATTTTCAAACAATTGCAGGATTTTTCATTCATCTCTGTCTCATAGATATAAATTTTACAAATTAATTAACTAACATTTCACATAGGTACATTTTTGCTTTTCTTTTACATAATAATTCTTTTACATAGTAATTCAACCAATTATAATAAAACGTTTTCGGCATCGTGAATTCGTATTACGTTTCGACAGATTCAAACGAAAAGCTTTCCAGTTCTCGACAAAAACTTAAATTGTAAAACTTTATAATAGGTCTGTAAAGGTCATTTCGTCTCTATACGCTCTACATGTCCCAAAATAAAGATAAACTACATTTGATATGGTTTGACCTCGATTTTATTTCATTATACAACATAATTGCTAAAAAGATATAATAATGGCATATCTATATAACAAAGCATAATTAAAATTATTGCTTATATAATTTAATACTATATAAAAAACTCATAACGTTATATCTTTCTTATAATGCTATTCAGTGGCGTAATATAATATTTTAATAATAAAAATTTTAACTTATATCCGTTATTTTAAATTCAGACTACAGCGAATTTTAACAAATCCTACACATCGAAACAAGGAAGAATCGAATATATTATTTAAAATTTTTACCTCGTGAGAGAGAATAAAGGATTGAAAATTTATTTCGAAAAGTTTTGAGTACAGAGAAGTACCAGGAAAAGAAAAGAAGTTACAAAAAAGAGTAAAAGAAGAATAGAGGTTTCGTTTGCTAGAAGCGAATCAGAAATTATCCAAAAGCCAGCGAGCCAGAGTTTCTTTACTACAGCACCTTCAGTGAACTTTGTAAAATACCCTGGAAATCAATTACAATTGTTCTTGCACATTGTGGTGCAGTAGAAATTAATTCCAATGCGAAAAAGTGAAAAAGATAAAATGGAAAGGCGAAAACGAATCGATGATAATTTTTGTCTAATATTCCTATAATAGGAATTGAATATTAATTTAAGATAATTATAATAGTTAATTATACGTCTGTGGAATTGGCAGAATTTCGACTAATTTACACCAACTTTTCGACCTGCTTGAAGCAAAGGCACGTTGGAGTTGAGTGTGCAGGAGATATTGTTATCGACAACGTTAACCACGGTTGTTTGGCAATTCCTTTCCGCTTCGTATCTCCATCTAGTTAGTACTTTCACGAAGTCATGTCGTTCGGAAATAGACAGCATTAATCGCGAAATTCTAATGTACGAAGCTAAAATCAAATAAATTTAATATACAAATTATATAATCAATACTAATATCTGTAAATTTTACAAAATGTTAATTTGCCAAGAAACTATAGATCTAGTTTTCTTCAATTTTTTTTTAAATTAATTAATCTTTACTCTTCCTCATCTCTAACGTTTTATACTCTAATTAATATAATCAGATAGATAAATAAATTATTGTTATTTTGTTAGAAATTATAATAATAAATATAAGTTAAAATAAAAAATACGAAGATAAAACTTTTAAAGTAACTGTAAGGTTATACACATTTTTAGCACAATTATGCCTATATAGTATATGTATTATTACACATATGTAAAAATAATCTAGCACATTTTCATCTGTTTTTAAAAATCAAAATTGTAACATACGTGTGTGAAAAAAATTATAAAAAAGTCAAACAATCTAAAATTTTCACAAGTATGATATTTTAAGTTTTATCAATTGAGACCATTAATAATTTCAACAAAAGAATTTTTAATTACTGAATCATAATTTTATTAGTCTAGATTCGATTCTATCCAAAATTAAAAATCTTTCTCGTTTTTATTAAATTCACTCACGTCTGTTCAATGATCACAAGCCGAATATAATCAAGAGAGAAATGGGAGAATTATACAATTAAATCGAAAAGGGTAAAAATCTCGGTCGTAGCTTAATGTTTCATGGTCGATTGCTGGTCCTCACCCCCTTCTTCCGTGCTGTGTCGGGACCTCAAGGACGGTCGTACCGTGGCCGAAAATCATACATCTGACCGAGAGACACCAACACCGCAGCGAGCATACCGACGTTATAAATCTTCGGCTTTATGTTACGATCCTGAAAATGCGCCGCGCGACGCGCTGGCGACACGCCAACGACTGAGGCCGAACGACCGAGTCGCGTTTTCGCGCACGTCTCCATGTCACAGGCATGCAAAATAGGCTTCCGCCGATTAATTTCTGGAACCTCTCGACCAACACTTCGAGATTCTCGAGAATGATCCCAAACCACTATTATATTATTTATAGAATCGAGATCTTCATTGAGAAATTATTATTAGAGCTGCAAAAGAATAAATTGACGAGAAATATCATTGCTCGAAAAATTATTTGAATATTAATTTTAATAATGAAAAAAATTCCATAATTCCATTTTATAGAACTACAAATACGTCAATAAGTTATAATTTTCGATACTCTAACGATCTTTAAAGCTAAAAATATTTTTCAAAGAAGACAATCAAATCTTCATACAAGTGCAATAAAATAATTTTTTTAATTTATTTTTTAATGATAAAAATACTAGATATTTGCAGAATCTGTGAATCTCATGTACGCTTAACGAGATCATTCCGCGTTTTTTTTTTCAATTATTCTTTTTTGTAGTTCGTTTGCGCAGTGGAAAACGGGAATGTGAATCTGGAGTCATTCGAACGAGAGGTCTCAGGAGAAGTCAGGCTCGTTAGGGAGTCAACGGACGAATGATGGCGAGAGTACCCAGGAAGATAAAAGTTCGTCGCTCGGCAAATCACAAGAAGTCGCCGATGAATACTTTCAATTTACTACAACTGGCTGGAACATACAAGAGAGAGAGCTTGGTAGCTGGCAGTCGTCGCGGATGTGTCCGTTACGCGCCAACGAATAATCGTAAATATCCTTGACAAAAAGAAAGAATAATCCGCTGATAATAAAGCCACAGTGCAATTTCACAATGATTGCTGGAGAATCATTTTAGCTTTTAACTGCAGCTTATTGTGCACTTAGCGACGACATGCTTGCTGAGAAGTTACAACGTTTCTTTCTCTTATTTATTTTTCACGTGTATGGAGTAATTGTGCAATAATTTTAATGATATTATGTTGCTATTTTATATATTCACGCAAAAAATTATTTTCTTTCTGCAAATCATACTTTATTATAAAAAGATATTAACTTTTAGTATTTATACGTTAGATATTTCTAAATTTTTTGTAAAGTAAATTTTGTAAAGTAAATTTCACTTCAAGTGAAATCTCAAAAAGAAGTGAAAATTCTGTTACTGTTTTTCAAAAGTAGCAGAATTTTCACTCTTTTGGAATGAGATTTCACCTCCAAAAAATTTAAAGAGTAGGTCTGTATAAAAGAAATTAATTATAGCAATTTATCTATCTGTTTCACTTAGTAACTTAATTTTATTTCTTATTTAAATGTGAAATATATTTATCATTTATTGCATGTAGTGACAATGTAAAGAGGTATTATCACAATAATAGAGAGAGAGAGAGAGAGAGAGAGAGAGAGAGAGAGAGACGAGAATGTCTTGCCGTTACCGGGTATTATCGTTACTAGTTATTATAAGTAATAAGACCATCCGCTTATAACAAGATTCAGACTTTCATCTACTTATAATAACTATAGGCTTAGGAAACTTGGAGGTGGTATTACACTGACAATGAGTGATATATTCTTCCAAGAATAAATGCGCTTCCACCATCTATACAGTATTAATTCGACATTGAAAACGGATTACTAATTGTCGACATATTACGAGGTAGGCTGTTACAAACATGTTCACCAAAATTTAATGACAATGAATTTATATCTTCAAAAATCATTTCTGTTCTCTCTTTCGACATATATTATATGCATATAAAGCATTTAAAGTATCACTAACATTATTATATATTTGTCCAATTCGAACAATCTTTGTTAACTGTAAAATGGTTAAATGTGACTGTAAGATTAACCTAGATTCAATTAAATCAGGAATCGAGTCAAAATCGAGGCGAGACGAATCGAGAGGCGACCTGTAATTGGCCTTCCTTGCTCTCTTACGCCGTCGATCTCGGTTCCCGGCGTTTCTACGCGACCCACCGAGTCGTTAATCTTTTCAGAGATACACTTGATCATTGCACGCCTCACTACGTCTTCGTTTATGTCGAGAGGGATCGTGCCGACAATTTCCCGTTTCTGCATTTGCTGCTTGCTATAATGAAAGAAAACCAGCTAATTGGGCCCGTTTTATTATTTATCAACTTATCATAGATGCGGAATCAAAGGCTTCTTTTTATCAGTTCTCTTCACAAGCTCACGGAATATTACCGCAAATTATATAATTATAAATAGATCTGTACTCTTTATGGACGAATTATCGAGAATTTATAAATTCTTATAATGGCAAAAAATGTTTGTGGTAAAATGAATAATTATGATAAAAATATCTTAAAAATAGAAAATTAATTTGTAAGAACGTGATAGTCATAATATAATTAAATGATCAAAAATGTTGATTTCATTGTAATTAATTACATAATGATTAATCGATGTGAGACTGAAATAATAACTCAATGAAAAAGTAGATATCAGCATATCAGAAGAAATTGATTACTGTATTAAAATTATTTCAAAAAGATCTCAGTTGCATTCCAGATTATCCTAATTATAGACACATTTTTTCGCTCTGCAACATTTTCCGTATTCTGATCACGTATACGAGGTAAAGTACACAAACGCAGCACATCCAAGCACTTTAATTAGCGTCTGCCAAATAAGATCTCTAGAACTTCTTCAAATGAATTTTCCAGTAATATAGAGAATGCGATTAAAGTAGAAAAAGGATATTATAAAATACCATTTCGTTTTATTAAAGTAACTCAATAAATATTCATATGGCACAGTTACTTTTGATACAATTTTAACTATAAGTGATATCATGCTATAATTAGTTCTTTGAACGTAATTTGTAAAAATCTGAAAAAGGAGAGAAAAAATAGGATAATTACAGAATAGAAGGGAAAATACCACTAACTAGAGTATTTTGCAGATACATACACACATTTCGTTACCAAATTTAGTTCAATTATATCACTTGAAAATCACATTCAAAAGTTAGACTGAAGTTACAAAATTAATACCAAAGTAGTTCTCAAAATTATGTAAAGAGTATACACCTGCGTAAAACTGTCTACTACCTACAAAATGAAATGCCTTTCGTGTTATCCTACAATCTCCTATCTGTTCTAGAACCACCTTCTTTCCTCTGTCTCAAAATGATACTTCCAATTGATTAAATATTATCGTAAAATGGATAAGAAAGCGTAAACGATTCATAATATCAGTACTCAATCGCATGAAATCTATTATCCAACGCTATTAATATCAATATTAATCACAGGCTACATTTGCAATGCAGATACAAGTAATTTCATCACGTCGACACGCTATTGTCGATTTAGTTCGATCAAATACTTATTTCGCGCATGAGTGATCAGCATGCAGGTATGTAGATTTTATATTACATATATGTATACCACAGGAGTTTTGAATTAATGAGCAAAAAATCGTCACATACCGGTCGCATTCGATCGGTAAACATAACAAATGGGTTTAACCATGTTACGTATTTTTTATGTTTCAGAATAGTATGGCAGAATGCACAAGCAAGTTGAAACAATTGTGCTGCAGCGATTGTGCGAGCTTCAAGATAATTAAAACAAGCGTATAACAGTCGAGGAAATTGAATTTTACATATACACGTGTGTAACAATAACATGACGCTCATGCGGCCGTCAGTTTATCTCAAGTTTAATCAAAACTTCGTTTGAGACTTCTTCTTATTTCAGACTCCGCGGTACCGATTCGTATTTACAGCGGGGTCGCAGCGAATAATCCCTTTATGCGGCGCATTATCCGCCTCTGACGTGCGTGGAGGGCGATAACAGCGTTTCCACCTCTTGCACGACTCTACTTGTTATCGTTCCAAACACTTTGTGCATCCGCCCTGCAGCACGGGTATGTATAGCGCGAGTGTGTTGCGACACGTATTCCCCGTACATCACGTGCAACATAGCGGGACAAAGGCTAACGCATTTGCGGGCTTTAGCGTTGCGAAAGCGATTCGCGCACCCGCGAGCTGGACCCCGTAGTTTCGCGATTATCACAGGGAAGACAGAGACGATAGCGCGCAACGCGTGCATGCGTGCGTGCGTGTGCTACGTGCTTACACTTACGCGCGGATGCACCGGAAATTATGCTGTCCGGCCGTGCATGGAAATTGCTTATAGAGGAACGCAATGCACGTTACGGACACCACATTGCGTCTTCATCTCTTCCTAATCATTTTGCGATTCTTCAACATGGAGAACTATTCGCGTATTTATTTTCAATTTTGACCGTATATTATTTTCGACACTCAATATTTTACAAATAGCTACTTTATTCTTAATAAATATTCGTTGAATATTAAGAGAAAAGTCAATATATGCATATACAAAAAATAATAAAAAATAATGTAATAAATCGTATACTAACTGAGAAAAATTTCTGATTAAAAATTACAAGAGTCTAATCATATCAATCAAAATGCTAGTCATCACAATTGGATATCAAATTATCTCGATTAAAATCCTGATTGATATGATCAAAATCTTTTTCGTCTATTTTCAATTAGAAATTTTTCTCAATGCATGATCTTATAAATGTATTTTACAGTGTAATGCTTATATGTTATTTTTTTTATAATTATATAATTTTATAATTATATAATTATATAAGTCCAAGATTGTATAATCAAGTAGAACCAAAATTTAATTGATTTAACTCTTTATGCATTGAAGTCCGTTTTTAACAAAGTTATGAAAGATCTTGCTTTTTAAAAGTTTTCGCGGTTGCTAAATTCCAATTCTAGTCTTAGAATTTAAAAATTAAAATTAAAAAAAAGTAATCTAATTATCATGAAACTTTCAGAAAATTCTTGATACCTCTGAGTTTGAATGTAAAAAATATCGAATCTCAAAAGGAGGATAATAAACTTCATGAAAGAGAAACCAGTGTCAGGATTTATAATTAAAGTTTGAAAATTAGTTTAGAAAATCAGTACTGACTGTTTATGTAAGTACTGATGAACTATAAATAAAGTGAAACTGAAAATTTGATATTACTTCGTAATTACTTCGTAAAAAAAACCGAGTTTCCTAAAATCGAGTTTTAAACAAATTATTTTTTTTTAAATTCTATTCTATTATTCATATTAAATGCATCATTTTAATTTATTTTTTATCTCAAATTCGAATAAAGTATTACTCTCCATAAGCTAAGTTTCATAAAAATTGCACGAGCAGTTTATAAAATAAAAGAGAATGATCTCAGAGTCATCAGTCCACAAAGAGTTAATGACATAATTAAACAAATAACGTTGCTTTTTTTTATAAACGAATATTATTATTCTTATTAAAATTTTATTGAAATTATATCTGAAGCAAATTTCAGTAGAGAAACGTCTTGTGACAGATTACGGTTCATATTCACGTATATAGACAAAGCACAAACAATCAGGGGGAGAACATTCAACACATTTCGCTGATATACGGTTGTAATTACCCTCGTTTAACGATCCGGACGAGACTGGGTAATGTTATTTGGTGTTACAAGCCAAACAATACAATGACTTGTCAGCCGCATTGCAATCGTGATGAAACTGAGTTAACTACGATTAAAGCAGTCATCCCACTGGACCTTGCTGGATATGTCTCTCAATAGTAATTTACTACAAAAGATATGTTTTTATACGCTAATTATATATGCAAGCAATCCTCTCTTCTTCCTCCCTCTATCTCCCTCTCTCTCTCCCTCTCCCCCCTCTCTCTCTCTCTCTCTCTCTCTCTCTCTCTCTCTCTCTCTCTCTCTCTGTTATAATATTATATGAACAGATGATATAGTATATTGGGTTGTCCGGAAAGTTCGTGCCGCAAAAGATTTAAATTTAATAAATGAAATTAAAAATTTAAATCTTCTGCGTTTCAATTTTTCTTCAAAATCGGCACGAACTTTCCAGATAACCATAAAAAATTATTCGTAGAACACTTATTAACAATAAGTGTAATTATCATAGAGGAAACTTCTTCAAAAAATTAAATTTATATATCGATTTAATATATCGATTTATAATATGAAGATTAAAAATTTTGATGAAAATTATGCGCGAGAAGATGAAAAATAATAAGAAGTAAAATATTCGAAAAGAGATACATGTGTTTCTCTTTACAGCAATAAGCTTATAATTACCAAAGGAAGAAGTATTCGCTTTATGACCGGATGTTACTTTGGTATAATGCGGTACTAAGATTTTATGTTCTTCTTTGATCATTAAATTCGTGAATACTATCTAAAAAAAAAAAGTGAAAAAGAAAGAGAATTTATTCTTCTACAAAAGAATGAATACTACTGGCACCTACACGAGTCCGCTCCAACACGAGTCAATATTACCAGAATATTATATAATTATATACTGATGCAGTAAACATACAAATTTTTTAAAGCTCTTAATTGCCACAATAAACAGTATCCATATTCAAATCGATCGTTACAAAGATAGAATCATCGTATGTTTTCAAAAGAGAAATTAATAAATATTCGGTAACTTTTTTTTTTTTCAGAAAAAAAAACATTTGGAAAAGAAAGAGAAGCAAATACAATTTGGAAAGCTTTCTCTATCAATAATTTCATCATCTATAAAAAATTAGGAGTATCAGAAATCTAAATATCATTTGCTAATAGTATGCATCCTAAGAGACGAGCAGATCGAATGTTAAATTTAAGAGCGCCGAGATTTATGGAGGTTTCGTCGAAGACTTAGTTCAGAACAAGGAGCAACTCAGAACAAGAGAGTTCTAGTACACCAAATTAGTTACAATAGTTACGATAGTATAGTAAAGTTTGAAACAGATACTGAAA
>Ga0157363_1008037_pt1 | contig 10016 bp, 7 predicted proteins | sample AttsexASBM1_FD_111477 | JGI IMG/M metagenome (GOLD analysis project Ga0157363, IMG submission 111477) | Fungus gardens microbial communities from leaf cutter ant in Ribeirão Preto, State of São Paulo, Brazil - Atta sexdens ASBM1 | ecosystem: Host-associated > Fungi > Mycelium > Unclassified ...
CGACACAGATACATGTGTGTTCCGGACAGAATCGCTTCCCGATTTGTGACGCGGAGAGAGTTTCTTGTTCTTTCTCTCTCTCTCTCTCTCTCTCTCTCTCTCTCTCTCTCTCTCTCTCTCTTTCTCTCTATATCTCTCTTCCACTCCCTCCTCTCTGTTAGGAAAGCGCCGCAGTAAGCTTCGGAGTGTCGAATATATTTGCCCTCTTGGCAACGAAAACTTGGTATCCAGGTTGTGGAAGTCAGCACGTACAAAACCTATTTGGAAGTGGCCGAGAAGGAGAGTCGCGCCGGTTCGCGCGCGCGGCGTGAGATGAATGGTGATCGGTAATCGGATTGTTGCGTGGAAGGCAGGCAAAAGAAAGGAGACGCAACGAGATGGCGACCTCGAATGCGACCTTCCAGAGAATGCTGAAGGCGTTGCGAGATAATAACAATACCAGGGACAAGCGCGATGCTTTGCTCTATATCGCCAGGTAAAATTATCGCGAGTATGCTCCGAGAAAGACGAGGATAACATAACCAAGTACTGCGATGAGATCCCCATGTTTGACACACGAGGTGAACGTTAGATTAGGATAAACGAGGCAACAATCATTCAGTTAATTGTAAAGATTATGGATATCGGATCTGACTCCGACTGCTTGCCTTTCAAAAAATACAGTGACACGAATTTGTCACTTTTCATTTTTTCTTTGTTATTTATTTAATGTCATAAGAAGATAATATTTAGAATGTCATTTGTGTGGACCATGTCTCTAAAAAAAAAGCAGCCTTTACTACATTATATTTTTTGCATCTTGTTTTATCTCGTGTTAGTCAGGATTCGAGAGAAAAGAGGAAAAAATTGCGAGAAATATGAAAGAGAAAGAAAAAAACTTACAGAAAAATTTATTAACAGTATCTTTTTTTTCATGTTGTAAATTTAACTGTCTTATAGAATGAATTTTGAATAAATATAAAATTGAAAAATTTAGATTTTTAATGTTGTTAATGTTGTTAATGTTCACTATAAATTTATCAAGAAAGATTTGTCTGATTTAGTATAAGATCACAAATGGAACGCAATAACATTGTATTACTTAGAAATATATATTATGTACATTATATATACATTTGTATTATTGAATAAAGATATTGAGTATATTTGCGTGTATATATATGAAAAATTTTCCTTGATGTCTTGCAATAAAGACTCTATGTTTGTCTTATAGTCAAGCTAGAAAGTTAGAGACATGTGGTATTATTAAAGAAGAACGATACAAGGATTTATTAAAGCTGGTTATAGAATCGTTCACAAAGAGCGATGGAACCTTTCAAATTGAAGCATTGGCAGCATTCAATACCATCATGCATGAGTTTCGTACACATTCTTTACATCTTTTTGAATCAATGCTACAGACGGACTTAAAAACAAGGTTTGTTTGGTTAAATTTGTTATAAAAATTTATACATTCTATATAATGTAATAAAATACTAGTCTCCCATGATTTTAGATTAAAAATATTCAAACTGTTGGAGGTATTAGATGACAATGCTATTTCTGCAGCTGCTAATGACGGACAAGCTCTAAATTTTTTTAAGAGCTGCTTGATTAATATACAGCCTACTTTAATGGAATGGTTAACACCAACAGCATGTGTGGATAATTTGCAAATGTTGACAAAGATTGAACAACAGCTTTTATCGGATGAACAAAAGCTAGAGGAAGAAGTAAATTATAGTGCACTTGCTCTTTTGAGAAGATTATACAGAATGGCTTCTATAACATTTGATCAAAGTGTTCAAAAGGTATAAATATGATGTCATGAACAATTTTTCAAGTTACATTCAGAATTGGAAATATTTGTTTTTTTTTCTTTTTTAGTTTGATACATTATTGATGGATAAGGTTGTAACATTGGCCTATATGGGACACAAGCGCCAGCGGGGTCCCGCTTTGAAACTTTTGCAACAAGCTCTTACAACAAATTCGTCAGCTCATATTTGTAAAGAGTATCCTGATATATGGACACAATATAAGACCAATTTACAATCTGCATATTACAAACGCATGTTGCTGTTAGTAGCGGCATGTGAACTGGATTGGACTACACAATGGAACACTACTATCCAATTCCTTGGCACAGATCTTCATCGTGGTGCTAATCTTATAAATAATTTACTGAGTGTCGAGGAAAAGGCCTTCAAGTCTACTGATCCTATTATACGCAGGTGAAACTATTATATTGCAGCTCTACAATTAAATTTTAATTTTTAATTATTTATGACAAACTAATCGATTTTTTATTATATTGCAGACAAGCTTTTCTTTCGTGGAGATTATTGATTGACAATTTCGCTTTAGATCATCAAGAACTTGCTACTGCTAGAAGAATAAAATTACTCTGTATTCCATTAAATGCAAAGAATAGTAAAACTGAATTAATTGCATTGACAAAACTAGAAGTTTGGTGGCATTTAATTGTTAAATTGTATAGAGATATTGAAAAATTTGCTACTCCCGTTATCACACAATTTTTAAATTATTGCTTTGGACCACTTGGGGATACACCATTGCTTTCTTCCAAATTTGACGTTGTTGCTTCTCCAGGCAAAAGATTTTTTAAAACAAAAATGGTTGCTGTGGATGCTTTGGGTCAATTACTTGTCGCAAAGGAAGATCTTGTTTCAGTTTGCTCTCCAATGTTAGAAGAAAGACTTCCTCATGCTATATCTTATGATGTATTTCGAGAATGTTCCAAAAGCATTATTCATAGTATAGCAGAGGCCTTGCTCATTCTTGGTCAAATTACAGATAAAGAAATGAAATATCGTTTTCAGCTTGGTAAAACGTTATGGACAAGTTTGATGATATATATACGAACTGTTAAACTTACAACAAAGGTTAATTAATATATATTTAACTTTCTTGTGACACAAAACACATGTATATAAAATAAGAATTTTGACTATTATTTTACATACTGAATTTTACTGAATTTTACAGGACCATTTGTATAGAGATGTGATAGTAGTTGTAACTGAATTGGGAAATCATATAGACAAACTCATGGTGAGAAATATGATATTTGATGTAGTTTTGCCAAGTCTTAATTGCATTATCGAAAAAACTGAATTTCATGATAATGCATTGCCAGAACTGGTATTAAAATTGTTAACGACGCCAATACTCGATGAAGTGTTGTCACACATTTTATTCAAGTAACTTACATTAATTGTCAATACGTTTGTATGTAGTATATATTTTATATTATATAAAACATTTATAAATCCGTATTATAGGAATCAAGACAGTAATACAATCAAGTGCCTTCTGGAGCGATGTGTTAGTTCAGAATTTTCATATTCCTCAGGTGTGCTTGGGTTTCTAGAAACAATAATGGAAAATTTGAAATCAGTATATATTAACAAAAAGTAAGTTTAAATAATTTTAATAATATATTTAATTGTTTAATCAACAATGTGTTTCAGGAGTACTAAAGAATCAGTTTACATAGATTTATGGTGTATAATAGCAGAAATTTTTACAAAATACATAAGAAGCACTGAAATCAATGGTGAGGATAACTTTAAAATTATGTTATCAGTTTTATCATTTCCTGTATATCTGGACGATATGACGCAGGTTTGTATAATTTTAAATATATTTTCTTTTAGTACTATAATTTGCTGAAAACTGCTTTTTATATATAATAGGCTCAAACGAATCAATCAGTAATAGTGTGGAAAACTATGTACAAAGAAGTCGAATTGCATTCGGATTTGGTAACTACAATGAAACCAAATAAAATCTTACTCGATACTGCAAACATGATGCGGAATTGTTTAAGTACAAACACAAAATGTTGTACTTTTATTGCAAACTGCTTAGACATCTTATTGGGCACTGTTAATTACGAGTCTTTGTTGAGTATGTAGAATAAATAATTTATATAAAACGCTAATATTAATACTCAGAACATGATAATATATATTTTCGCATAATTTATGTTTTAGCTCAAGATGAAATTCCATCCATTTTACTATTAATAACAGACGTCATAACAGATTCTGTTAATATAAACACTCGTAACACTATAATCGCTCTAAAAGCATTAACAGCTTTACTTAGTACCATATATGGACATAGTCTGCAAAAAATAACGTCATATCTGTATAGTTGTAAATCAGTAATGGAACTTATACTTTCATCGAAAGTAGTGGGATTGGTTAAAGAAGTACGACATCAATATTTTTCACAAAGCATTTGATTTTTATATTATCTATTTATTTCTGGCAATTTTATTTGTAGGTTACAGCCACATGGGAATGTATTGTCAGTATTTTTAAAGGACTAAAAAAATTAGATCACGAACTCTTATCGTCGTACAAACACGCAATTGTAACAGCCTTGCATCATACTAATTTAAATATAAAATATTCGGCACAATCTATTTTTAAAATTAGGAATAACTTGGACAGTACCGCTAAATGCATTTTAGATGAAATAGAAAAACTACATACAGAAAAACTAAAAGAGAAATCTTATATAAAACCTGATACGAAGAAAAAGAACGAACAAACAGGAGATACAAAGGAGATGCATATAGTCGGAAGTTTTTTGAATAAAAAGTCAAATATCACAAAATCAGTATCCAGTAAATCATCTGAAAAAAATGATAAAAATACACTTGTAGTACCTGAACCCAATTCGCAAGTAAATAATATTTTTTTATTTTACATTGAAAATGTTTTTGTATTTATTTAGCTAATATTTTTTATATTTTTAAATTTGTTATAGGATTATGTGTATATAAAAACAGATCTGAAATTTGATGTTAATCGTTTGACTGAGCATCAAAAAGAAACTTTGAAGAGGAAAAGAGATGATATACCGGCATTATATAATGATCTTTCTCAATCATCCTCGCAAAATTCTCAAAATTTGCAACAATGGTTTGATATTAAAGCCAAAGAGATTAATGAAATCGATAAAGTCAACAATAAAAAGAGCGATTCTACAATGCAGAAAGCCATTGATAATGATGCTAATAAGGAAAATAAAGTTACAGATAAACAAATAGAACTTTCTAATGTGACAGATAAAACAGCTGATAATGTTTGTAATAACCAGTTGGAAAATATTGAGGAAAATACTGTCGAGATTAAGCAAAATGAAAATGCAATGAAAAAATTGAAAACCGATGAATCTAACGAAAAGCAGGATACATCGAAACAAACGAATTTGTCTTCACATGTAGCATCTACCAGTGAAAAAGATACTACATCAAAAGTAGACGAAAATGGAGATGTTATAATGACAATAGAATCTGTTCCAAAAAAATTAAATTTTGAATCTCGGGATGAGTTTCTCGAAGATGATAAAATGCATGAAGAAAAATCATCTCCGTCAGACAGTACTAAACGACGAAATCGTAATAGCATGACAAAATCGACTTCATTAAAAGACGATGAAACTGTCGAAACTCAAAAAGATTCAAGTATAACAAATATACATAGAACATTAAGAATGAAGACTACTCAGGGGAAACCTGGTACAAATAGTAAACAGAAGTCAGATGATGACACCGATATTAAAGAAAATGTTAATGAAAATAAGAAAGGCATTAAACGTAAGTTGTCGGATACTGAATCAGATACTGGAAGCGCTCAACGTCGAAAACGAAAATTAATTACATTTAAAAGCGATAATAGTGGTGAATCATCGAGAAGTAATGACATTTTTCCTGACATAAATATGGATAATATGAGTCAACGTGTAAAAAATGAAATATCTCGTTTAAAGATTGATATGGTATTTGATTGTCCTGCAATAAATCGCCGTCGAGTCAAACATTTGGATGAAGGTGAAACGGTAGTACATGGATTAAGGAAATACGGGATACCTGATAATAAGAGCTTTAAATTGAAATCCGTCGTGGATGCGAAATCTGCTGATGGATCAAAGAGATCTCCAAAAGCGCAGGAGAAAAATACAAAAGATGTAGATGATACAGATCAAATCGCTAAGAGACGAAGTAGACGAAGCAAACAAGAGCCTAATAAAAATGATTTGGATGTTAATAAAGATGATAATAAAGAAATTAACAAAGACATTAATAAAGACATCAATAAAGATGTTAAGTCCAATGATATTACTGATAAGGTATCTGAATTTAAAAATGCTGATACAGGTATGACTCGTTTAATTTCGACATCCAGTCAAACTGATATTAGTGAAACTGGAAAATATAATATTAGTGAAGATGAAAGACGTGAAGATAATTTGAAATCTAACTCAGATGTAAGACTTGCGAAACTAAGCAAACAGAATCAAGATGAAATCGAAGATGTCGTTGAAAGTTCGCAAGCTCCTAACATCAGTTTAAAATTAGATAAAATATGTAGCGAAAAACAATGTTTTATCAAGATTGATAAAATGACTAATGTCTATGCTATTAAAACTTCTAATGCGATGGTTGATAAAAATTATGTACCTGAATCTGTTCCCATAGATTGCGATGATAATGATGTATCTGATCCATGTGACGAATTAGATGAAACTGATAATCCTGACAGTAATACAGAAACGAAAAATGAAGAAAACACAAATAACACAGATAAAGACTCAGTTGAGAAAACTGATAATTCTAATACGAATTTAATTTTAGAAGATCAAAAAACAATTGACAATTCATCATCGATTAAATCTACAAGTGTAATTACTTTTTCTTCGCCAAGAAGTAATAGCAAAATATTTTCTAAACCGAAACCTTTCACAGGGCGTGCTGCTCATATGCTGGGTTTAGTCACGAATCAAGCGCTACTCGAAAGTGATAACCCTGTTGTATTAGAGGAAGAATCATCCGTAAAAAAATTGAAAACGAAGGATACAGAGAATGAAATATCAACAAATAAAAAGACATCAGTGATTAAAGAAATAGATAAAATAGGTGGGCCTTCTGGCAGTCGGCAAGAAAAGATTTTCAGCAATATGAGATCGACTGATTATTCCGCATCTTCATCGACACATACGTTCGCTACTTTGAAAAACGATGGCGAGAAGCTTTCATTTAAATTGAATGCATCAGATTCCTTATCAACGGAAAGTTCAGCTGACAAAGAAAATGAAAGAAATGTATCATTACATGAAAAGGAGGATCTACCAATACTGGAATGGTCAAGCGCTAATCCACCTTCTTTAACCGCATCTCCAAGTGCTAGTATTCTTAAACGTAATCGGTCAAGCCTACCAGATTTTAAATCTGGTCATGAATCAGATTCAGATATTTCAACTTCTAAGGTATTTTCTGTACATTTTATATTATTATATGTTGTGTTTTCTGAAGAATAAACTAAATTAAAGATTATTTTTTATCTCATATTACATCTTTATTTTGTATGTTATTTTAAGACACTTTTTATTAAAATTTATTTTGAAATTATAGATTTAAAATATATTTTGATATTTTTTTTTAGTTACAGCGAAAGCGAGTTAGTTTTGCAGATCCACCGGTGTCAAAAGAAATGGGTTATGAAATCACTACTGCGCAAAAAACGATTAAATATTCAACGACACGTAGTTCCATGCCGAAGAAGGATTCTCCGATTAAGTTCAAGCAAACCAAACTTAAACTTGTATCATTTGATGACGCAGAGAAAGTGAATGAGGATAATATTCAGGATGAAAACAATACTGAAACGGCGGAGGTCGAGAAAAAGAATGAATCACTAACTAATAAAATATCTGAAGCATATGCAGAAGCTATGAATATTGATGAGCAAATACCTGCAGATTCTCTAGAAAGTAGTAATATTATTAAAACAAATTTTTGTGCAAGGATTGATGTTGTCTATGAATTAGAATTAGCACAGGAAATTGAGACAATTACGAATCCAATTATCTCAAAAGATCAACGATCTTTATCATCTGAAAATTCTGACAACACTTCGCCAATAGATATCAGAACAGAAGATACTGAAACGCAGCAAGATATTTTTGATGGGATGAATGCAAAGATTAATGTCACGACAAATGATCAGACGAGTAATAATCAGACAAATAATAATCAGACGAGTAATGATCAATCGAGTAATGATCAGACGAGTAACAACATAAATACGGTCATCCAGAATAATTCGGTAGATTCTATCAAATTGAATGTGACTGATGATTCTGTGATAGACGCTTTACCCAATAAAGACGATAATCTGATAAATATGGAGGATACTGTAGACATCCAGAATATCACCGAATTAAATTCTACTGTAAATGCAGACGAGATATTCTGTGAAAAGCCGATACGCAGCAGTACGCAAGCGATAGAAAACTTGGCGGAACAGGATACCTTATCAGTAACGGACTCCATATTTGAGAGTTTATCCTCGACACAAGACCCTCAAAACCAAGAGATTATAAATAATACAGAACTTGATCCTGAATTTTTTGATTCCACGCATTCAATTTATCCAACATTATCATCATGCATGGAACCTATCAATACTATCATTGAACGATTGACTTATCCTCTTTGGAAAAATAATCTAACTACGTACTTTGCGAACAGAGATATGCACACAATTGGTGATTTTGCTCGGCTATCGGAACGCGAAGTTGACAGAATGCCCGTGAAAGGTAAACCAAAAACTGAATTTGTGAAGAAGGTATTGGAGCAGTTTGAAAGTACATATAAGCAAACGGAGCCTTCCGATAACGAGTCAAATGAAGTGAAGCAATTGCCTATTAAGACGATGGACGAAGAGTCAATCGTACCAATCACTTTGATATCTGATGTTGAAACAGGATCTGCAACAAATAATAATGAATTTTTAACTTGTAGTACACCACTTATCCAGCCCGCCGAGAATGTCTCGGATAACTTGTCGAGAGAGGATTCTACAGAAGACTCGGATAAAACAGAATCGATCACTAGTGATATAGATATTTCACTGGAACCCGTAGTTCCAGATAATCCTGATTTGCCAAACTTAGATACTTTGAAGAAGGATGAACAAACAAGCGCGAAGATATCCATCATTGCTGAAATTTCAAAGCCTGAAATGTCTACAGATAATGTCGAATCTGTGCCAATTCCTTCATCATCCTCTGAAATCATGTACGTCATCTTTTTTTATTTTATAAACAAGACATTTGCATTTTATTATATGGGTAATTTAAAATATAAAAAAATTATTATATTTCTTTAAGCAGAACTACGAGCCAAGAAGCATTATCTTCAAATGCCAGTCTGGACATATCAAAAGATCCTACCGTATCTTCAAGTGCAATTGACGAACTTCTAATCACGCACTCTTCCATTGGTACCAGTACTGATGAAGTCGGTTCCACTACGTCGACTGTTCAAAAATCTACGAAATCTGTTGCGTCTCAAATGACACTTGCAGAATTGTTGGACGAAATCGACTTAAATCAGGTGATGGAAAGTGCAGTTAGAAGATGCAGTCCCGAAGCAATTCTCCTACAATATAAGGTAAATTTTATTTTTCGTATACTGATTGTACCGATTGTTCATCAAATAAACGGAAGATTAACTTTCAGGTGAAGATGGCACATTTGAAGGAGGGAGAACTATTAAAGGAAACGATCAAAATGCTCGGCTTGCAGAATAAACAACAAGTCAACGAGGCATCGTTAAAAGCAGCCTGCCGTGCGTGTGGCGTTAACAAAGTCCTTCTTAAATTGCCTGACATTTTTAGCCATGACAAACAATTCTTTGATAAGGTGCTCAAAGTATATAGCAAGAAACTCAACATAGCCGAGGGCCTAAACAATTTGGACTTTGATGAATTAAAAAGCACAATCTGTCAAAAATGCACATCGTCCCAAATCATTGAGATACTATCAGAGAAGCTAAAGCAGGAAGAAAAAGAAGGTATCAAGCAATCCATGCCGGAATTGTCGAGTTTGAATGCTATGTTACAAAGATTGCCGATGGACGTAATTATTAGTCATACTGTAGCAAATGAGGAACTTATTCCTGCGCCAGTAGTTCTCGACATTGCTTTGCAGAATAA
>Ga0157363_1008038_pt1 | contig 10015 bp, 5 predicted proteins | sample AttsexASBM1_FD_111477 | JGI IMG/M metagenome (GOLD analysis project Ga0157363, IMG submission 111477) | Fungus gardens microbial communities from leaf cutter ant in Ribeirão Preto, State of São Paulo, Brazil - Atta sexdens ASBM1 | ecosystem: Host-associated > Fungi > Mycelium > Unclassified ...
TGGTAACTTAACACGCTAATTAAGAGAAGTATATACTTACAAAGTCGACGTGTAAAGCGGTAAGTCTTTTGGTATCGCAGTTAATCTCTTGTTGGAGCAATCGACCGTCGCGCCGTTACAAGTGCATTGCGCGGGGCAAGCGCCAGGCAGAATGCACTCGCCAGCTCTTTTTGTTAGCAGTTCCTCGTCACCTGCGAACAAAGGATAGAGAGTTTCTGGATAGAGTCAAATTCTAACAATCGCGCCTGAACAACACTTCCGCACACGATCATGTTCCTGATCCATACAACGCGAATAATATATACACGTCGTGCGCAAGCAGTCGTGTGATATCCCGGCCACAAATAAATGTTGCATTTCTTCATGAAAATTGTGGTCGAACATAATTATATGGTAAACGTAATGATGATGATGTCGATTCATTAACGATAAATTTTGATAATGAACAGTGTAATTAATGGCGTCGTTAAACGAAATCACTCGTACGTATGATGCCATATGTACTTGCACGTTAATCGAGTGTTTAACGTCGTGCGTTAGTGTTGAGAGTTAAATATGTTTATGTATGAGTGCGACTACGGCAGAAATGATTTATCATCGTATTATACACCACATTACAAATTGCCGGGTGTGATATACGCATACATAATTATATCGACGATACACATTGCAACATGTATAATGCCGTTTAGCATCTCGCATAGCGACTGTATTTTCTCCGCGGCAGTCTAAATACAATAATGGTTTTTATTCGTCAATTAAAGAGAAAGAAGTTAAATGTCATCAAGAATTGATTTTTTTTCTCTTTTCCAATGTATATTCGATTATTTCTCCCTTTAACATCGTATGCTTTTATAAATAAATAAAACTACATATCAAAAGCTATTGTTGATAACGATGATTAAAAAAAAAATTAATTTTTGTATTGAAGAATAATGTAACGAATAAATGATAAAAAACAGATATCTCACAGAAGTACAGCTTTTATTGTACAATTTATATCAAAATAAAACTGAGAAAAATTTGCTTGAGGCAAATAATGACATGAGAAATGTAAATAATAAAAATAAATTTGCGTTTCCGTAAATAAAGTTAAAAATGATTATTTTCCGTTGTCTTTTCTACCGTCCGCTTCGCCAATACTCTTACGTATTCGGATGGAAGTGCTGCTTAAGGAGCAACATTTGTTTCTTTCTACGAAGTACTCTCCTCCTAATTCTCGCGAAATCCTTCGTAATGCAGAAGCAAGGGTATCCTATAAATTTTTGCCGTGACCGGAGATGCAAGTTACGGAAGTTGTCTACAAGTTTAACGTTCGCAACGTAAGTTCCCGTTTACGGAACTACATGTAGCAGTTATGCGCACATTTATACTGGCATAAGTGCACACATGCGTTACCGTTTTTTTTTCTTAACTTTGAATTGAGTTTCATGTAAACGGAAATGTATGAAGTAAATTGCAGGAACGGATACTGGATATTATCTTTTTTCCTGAATTATCTAAAAATTTTGCTAAATACAAATTTAAGAATAATTCTATTAGTCTATATCAAAATAATGATATATTTCAGTAATCAATTTGGGAGTCTTAATTATACATAGACACATATATATATATATATATATATAATATATTATTTCGATATTTCAACGTAATTATTTTAATGATTCAACAATTCTGTATATTAGATCTGTATTTAATTAAATTTTTAGATACTTTAACAAAACCGTTTTTTCCGTGTGATACTGATTATATTCATGCTGTCCTTATATGCAATTGTTCTATATTTTTTTTTTAAATAAATCAATGTAGCACATTGATTTACATATATCGTTTAAAGCAAATCTTTAACAATATCGATATTTATATATATTTTATCTAAGTTTATATTAATAACATGTGATGTTTAATTATAAATTAATTAATATAGTCGCGAGATAATTTCATTGTTTATATATAAAATCTGTATGTGTGTGACTATTTTGTATTCCAAATGTTAACAAGCAAGATATTACGTGGTTCTGCTGGGTTTTTGCATTTCACCTTTGTACAATCGCGTGTACACATATGTATGTATAGTAGTACATATGCTTTTCGGAATAGTATGGCGTACAAGGAGAGTGCATCCGAGTGAAACTTGAGGCTGCATAAAGAAAGGTTAGAGACTTCTAGGTATTATTCTCAAACGGATACGACAAACACGGATAGTTCCGCAAAAAACATGTCGTAAAAGATGCATTCTGTAGAAGGGACATTCGTACAGTTGCAATAAATTTCCCTAGAATTACGGTGTCACAAAAAGACAAGATAAACCACTGCGCGATGAAAATAGCAGAGATAAAATTTTTGTAATTCCGGAAGTTGCATATCAAAATTTACGGACTATGATATAATAAGCATGCTGTAAGTGCATCATACGTCCGCATAAAGCATAATATATAATGTCGAAAGACAGGTTTTAATTTATAAAAAATATAAATTTGCTCTGATATTGTTATCGTTAAAATACTTTTAACTAACTACCTAAAATTTAAAAAGTATCAAAACAGCGATATTTATTCTCAATAAATCATAACTTCTTTGTCTTTATCCAATGTATTCATATTTTAACACTATGATGTGCTCAAATATTTTCTTATGATCTTCTTTCGTGAATAATTTAAAGGAAAACTCCATATATTGACGGAAGAATAAAATTTCAAAAAAGTACTTTTTTTAGGGCACGATTTTAGAGCACATCTTTATCCACGTAAATCGTCTGTATTCGTTTTGCTAAATGATTATGCGAGCATGAATGAGTTTGCAAGCGTCTTTGCGAATGTACATAACATCAGCTGACATTAATGCACACCGGGCGGTATTACGGTTAGCAAGATACATCCATCGGCAATTACATACGTCCAACAAAGTGACCAGCATTTATCCTACAGTGCGAGAGTACCTATATAGATCGTCTGGTCACCTGTTCCGGACATGTCGACAAGAACGAAGAAGAATCGAGACAAAGAGAAAGGAGAAGACGTACGTGTCTGGATATGTGATGCAAGAAGCATTGGAAGCAACAGGAACGATGGTGGGTGATTTCACACAAGTGAAAATGGAAACCGTGGATCGGTTGTTCGAATGTGGCACGTACACCATCACATGTGATTGGTAATAAAGTGACACGATTGATCAATTCAATAGCTTGGCATCGGCTTTCGATATATCCTTTCTTAGCGAAAGAACGAATATTAATTTATAAATGGTAATATAATCCGATTTCCATTCTGCTTATTCGCTTTCTCTTACTTTCCATATGTAAGGTAAGCGCTACTTTCAATTTTTAGCATTTAAAAGCTGATGTAAAATAGATGATAAAATGATATTTATTGAAATTGTATTGTATGCAAGGTGATAGATGATGAATTTCATACAGATATGAATATAAATGTAATTACATATATAATACGAAGATTTGAAGATGTCGTGAAATGTATTATAAATGCAAGTCAACGGATAATAAGGACCTATTTACATTCATCGTGCAATATATTTTCCTCCACATAGACTACCGACCTGTATATTACTCTGCCGAAGTGTTAAGAAGAGATATACCGGAAAGTCGAATTGTGCTTACCCTTACATTTGAACTTGTCGTCCCGCATCGAATCGATCTTCCGTTTCTGTGCTCTTTTTGGCGTTTCGCATTTAGCGCCGGATGTCTCTATAGGATGCGCGTGAAGATACGCGCTCAGCCAGCGTAGATTGCAATCGCAGATGAACGGATTCCTCGCCAAATGTCTGCGAAAAAAAGAATTATTGGCTGCAGATTCTTTAAAATGTGATATGAAATATCTTCTTCGTTAATTGCTTTAATAACAAACAAATTTTTCATCTAAATTAAGAAATAAGAACTTATGTAGTTTTGTATAATACGAACAGTGTTTTAATGCTCCGCAGGTTGGCAAAAGTCCCATTAGCTAACGAACGTATATTGTTGTCGTACAAAGACAGCAAGGTGAGACTGGTTAAGTCTTTGAACAGGTCTGTTCGTATGCATGATATCTCATTGGCATTCAGTAACCTGAAACAATAAGTTTCGCCATAATTTCCAACAGTTGCCTCGTTGCAATGCTTCACGGGAAAGCGAGAACAATACATGAAACCATGAATAAAAACATTTTCTTTAGTGGTTCTAATATGAATTATTAATTCTCGCCTTCTTAAAGTCGACCTCGCATCATGCAATAGAAAATTATATCCATTCCAATTTATTAACTTTAATAAAACTGACTTTCGTGCAATTCGTTTTAGTTTTAAATCCTATTCATTAAATTTATAATCTTCTCTCTTTTTTCTTTATGTACTCACAATAATTGCAGATTTGTAAGACCTTGGAAAAGACCAGCTGGTAGCTCAGTGATTTTGTTACCATATAGAACTCTGCAACCAAATATATTTTTGTCGTTGTGGTAAAACAGAATAGAATGTTTTTGTAAAATAGAATAGAATGTTATTCAAAATGTATCAGTAAAGAGAAAAAGATACATACAGCGATTCGAGGGACTTCAATCCGTGGAAAGCATCTGCTGCTACCTTTTTTATTTGGTTGTTGCTCAGGTCACTGCAGGCGAAAAACCGGAAACATATAAAAGTATTAAATGTTGCGGTCGACATGCGCAAAAGCGATCTGTATATATGTATTTATTAAAGTAAGTCAATCACAAACATCACTCACATTCTTCGCAATTTCCTATATGGCGAGAAAGCCTTTGGTGGAATTTCCGTAATGCCGTTTTGTTCCAACCGCCTGCAGGCAGTTAACATAGAAAAACAAATTATACAAATAAGTTAGCGAATCTGTACATTTGTGCTAGGTAGTAGCCGTTTCATAAAGCTGCAAGGCTATTGATTGTTTTATACTCGTTTGCATTATACTATTTCGTGTATTTCACTCTCCTCTCTCCACCGTTTTCCATGCAAATAAATATATTATTCTGTGTTTCATGTATTATATTATTAATCTTGACAAATTTTATAAAATTATTTGATTTTCTCGGCTTTACATAGGATTATCTTAAAAAAATTAGTAATAAAATCGCGAATTAATTTTATAAATAAAATTAATTTAAATAAAAATTTAAATTTAAAAAAACATAAATAGATATTAATTTGTTGTGCAACTACAAGTACTACAAATATAAGGGAAGAAATAAAGTGTACTTGAGAGAACAACGTACAGTTCAATTCGCGTTATTGATAATACATGTGTGTGTGTGTGTGTGTGTGTGTGTGTGTATGTGTGCGCGCGCGCGCGCGTGTGTGTGTGCGCGCTCGCGCGCGTGTGTGTGTGTGCGCGTATGCGATGCGCGTGTATACGTATTAAACGGGAAATAAATCTCAGATGAAGAACAGATACACAATGCGCAAACATGGCGCGCGACAGTTTTACTTACAACTCTGTGGTATCCTCGGGAAGGTGAGTTGGTACTTTCGTCAAGGAGTTCTCTCTGCAATCGACGATCCCATCAGCGCATTTACAAGGATGCGGGCATTGGGGCTCAGCGCTGCATTCCGATCCCGTTCGCTCGACCAGGCCCGAACATTTGAACTCGTGCTCCTGCAAACAATGGGTTTAGAAGTCGTATTAGGCACGAAGTGGGTTAACGAGAAACGATATCGATAAGCTTAACGTTCTATACACAGAAATGTTCCATAGAAACCTTTTTTTCTCAATGTTTGGTTAACAATTGAAATAATATTGTATCTATGGAGGAAAATGTAAAATAATTAATATGTACTAGAATTCTAATAAAATGGAATTAGTAAGTTTATATAAAGACAGGCGCTTATGTAAAATAAATTTTACTTATATATGTAAAATAAAATTTATTTTATTTTTCTGGTAAATAAGCGATCGTAATAACCATACTATAAGATACTTTTTACATTTCGTAAAATAAACTTTGAGAGTTATTCGTGCTCAGTCTTGAAAATAATATAATTTAGTTTACTGTAAGATAATTATCACTTAAATAGATTTACTATAATCTAATGCACTTATTACTTTACACCTCTGATATTTCTACTTTCAGACAAGTAAAGTTTGTAAGTACGGCAAAAATAGTCACAATATTTTTTACTAATCTTGTAAAGTAAAAATTACTCAATCATTTTTCTCCGTATATTAAAAGCTCTAAACTACGTTTTATATGTGTACACAAACATAATTTAATAAGAACATATTTCTAACTTACGTTTATAAATAAGACTTGATATATTTATGCATTATATAAACGCACGTACATAGATTCTGATAAGAAATAAACTTTTGTGGGTTTTGCAAACTGGAATTCAATAGATGGTAACATAACTCTAATCAGACTCACTTGCACATCGGCGAGATTGCGATCCTTGAGATGAGCCGGAGATGCACATCGTGTATGTTGCCCTAGGCGAGGATAAGTCTTCAAATGACGCGATAACCATGCTAAATGGCAATCGCAAGCGAATGCGTTATCCGCAAGCTTCAAAGTTCGCAAATGCGACAAGCCGTTCAACATCTCCTTGCCGAGCGTTATAAGTTTGTTATTATTCAGCATTCTAAAATGAATAATTGATTTGACAAGTTTCTATTCTCTCTCGCATAAATTCTCTCATTAATTTTGATGGAAAACGTATAATTTAAATACATAACTTAACAAATTCGTGTACTTACAATATTTCCAAATCTTTCAATTCTCGTATCGAAGCCTCATCCACACAAGTCAATACATTATTGTCAAGTAATCTATAAGGAAAAAAACGTAAAATTTTAATAAAATATTTAATTTTTTTCTCAAACTTCTCACATAAATAAAATAATATGAAAGAGAGATAAATTGTACAGTTTCAGAAAAATATTACGTTACATTTTGACTAGAGTTGACTGATCATATAATATTTTACTACTTAAACTGATAGGTGACATAGAAAAATATAGGATAATTATAATATACGTTATAGTAGATTTGAAATATTATCTCAACCCATTTTTAGTTTTATCTAAAATTTTATCAGAGCTTTATCTGTAACGCGAGTAGAGTTGTCATATGTAAAACAACTTGAGCATAGTTTATAATGAGCTACTAGACTGTGACTAAATGGTCTCGAGAGAGATTGTTACGGAACAATCTGTCTTTGTGGCAAGCACATCCGATAAGATACTTACAAATGTCTGAGAGCGGACACTCCTCTGAGAGTCTTCGGTCCTATGGTGGCAATCTGATTGTGGCTAAGATCTCTGTAAAATAGAATATAATATTTATTTAAAAATATCTGATTATGATTTGTCAAATAGTTATTTATTTTTAACAATCGTAATTACTAAAAATTAATATAATTCATAAAATAATGTATTATATATAATATAATTAAAAAAGATTCAAATATAGACAATCCGAAAGATATAATTTCATTACGTTCAATTTTTTTAAATTTATTAAAGATTTTTAAATTTTTTTTAGAGAGAAACTTATTCTGCTTTTTTTCTTCAATTTCCAAATTAATATTTTAAAAGAGAAATTAGATTTATGTTGAATAACATATTTTATTACATTATATTTACATTATATTTACATTATAGAAGATACTTTTATTGGAAAATACATCAGTTATTATTTAAAATATATATAATGATATGATATTTATTAGTCCAATTTAGAATAAATCAAATCAAATTTTTCAATGAGTCCAATTCAATTCCAAGCGAATCAAATTGAATTTTCCAATAGTATTCAAGATCGGCAGTGTCCCAATTTTCCACATATGCAATTGTTGCAATTGTTCGTATATTCGAAAACTATCAGAGCCCATCGGCGTCACGCTAGAAGGCGCGTTAATTCGCGACTGTCCATTGACCTCTCAGCTTTTACGCTCTCAAAGGCGGATGACCACGTCCACCATTACCGGTGCAACACCCGCTCGTTCCACTTTATTGCGGCTGTAGTCGCGAGTTCGTCCTACATTTTCGATCAATTATTCAAGAGCGTCGAATGCCGCGGCAAGTACCTCTTCGACGTGCACGATTATCCTCCAGAAAGTTGTCGCTTATGCGTGTGACCGATCACACATGTGTATACCAGACCGTCACGTGAGTGGCCATAGACTTCGCAAGTACTTACTCTTCATCGCGGTCGGGATCGTTACTCACGTAACGAGTGACCATTTCCACGGTCTCACGCGACAGTCGGCTGCTTACGAATTATCTTAACGTATTTCATAATCGGAATACTTGAAGCTCGAAACTTGTTTCGAGCTACATCAAAATCAATTCGCGACGATGTCTTAAAAATGTCTTTATTGTGACTTAAAAAATGTTTTAAATTCTTAATTCTTAAAAATTTATTGTGTACATATCATTTACTGGTTATTCTTTTTTTCAAGATATCAAAATTGTAATATTTTTTTATATACATCTAACAATATTTACATAAACAATATTTTAAAAGTATATCAAGTGACATCTTATCATGTATATCAAAATGATAATAACATATGTATATATTATTCTATCTATGCTCTTCGTACGTGAGGAAGTATATATTATATAATTAAATAATGAAAAAATAAGAGTTAGCAAATAATTGAATCATCTCCCATTGATATGGAAAGACACCTTGGAACGATCGAGGGTTAGACAAATGGCGCGGTTGAAACCCCTTGAAAAGCGTGCGGATACCATGGAACCTTGAAACCTCTTCTCGAGGTCTGAGTTAACCAAAGGCTTGTGATGATAGGTTGGGGTCTCGGAGTACGGCTCGCCATTGACTATCCATTGGCTTGGAACTCGCAATCTGTAATTATGTTCGTGAGGGAACGTGAGGGGAGCGTGGTGGACGAGAGAAGAACAACAAAAACGCGAAACGGAGAACGAGATAGAGAGCGAAGAGAAAGAGAGAAAGACAACGAGGGATGTAAGGTGAGAGTGCGAGACTGGGAGATTGAACTCCCAGTTCGCTCGAGCCAATCCAGAAAGTAATTACCGAATTTCGACGCGCGGCCACGTCTGCACCGAACGCACAAAGGGAACTCGCGTCATTCGCGTTCGAGTTGGTCGGCGCGAAATATTATTGTCCCCGTAGAATTTGATCGTGCCATCGAATAAACGTTTGTCACACGCCGCGCAATAAAAGTTCATCTCTCTAGAGTACTTTCGCAGAACTATGAAACAAATTAAAAAACTGTTTTATAACTATCGATTATTGATCAGAAACTTTATACTTGACACTATACCTATTTGTTACTTGTAACAAAATTCTTAAAAATTATTTTATAAGTACATCTGTTAATAAAATTAGATTAATTTCATCCTATATAAATTTAATAAATTGGATGTGCAACAAGAAACGTGAAAAGCATGAGACTGAGTAAGCTGAAATTGAGTACTTTCACATACAGGGAAATTTGAGATATTTAATTCCCACTGCGTCGGATCCAATCGTAAAAGCAATTTCCGAATTTCCAAGTGCCTACGTTGATTCGACAAAAGGAACAGCTAAAGCTTATTTCGAAATATCGTTCATTATCTCAAGTGATTGATTATGAAAATCAACGCGAATCCTTATTGCAATATAAAAATAAAATAAGTAGAAAAGCGTGCTGAAAATTTAATTAAACGTAAATTAATTCTTGACTGTAATTAATTGTATAATAATATTTTACAATAATATTATTATTGCAAATAATTTTAACAAAAATAATATAATATATAAATACTTATTTAATTAATAAAAAATAAAATACATAAAAGTATGAACGAAAATAAGAAATTATGAAATTAATAAAACATCGCACATTAAGAGAAAATAATGATTATATTTTTCATAATTTAATTATAATTTATAATCGTTTTTTGGAGCAATTAAGTATTTATGATTGTTTTAATCATGCAAATATAATCAATTGTGCTAATAGTCTCTTTCTCTCACACACACACACACACACACACACACACACACACACACACACACACACACACACACACACACACACA
>Ga0157363_1008039_pt1 | contig 10014 bp, 5 predicted proteins | sample AttsexASBM1_FD_111477 | JGI IMG/M metagenome (GOLD analysis project Ga0157363, IMG submission 111477) | Fungus gardens microbial communities from leaf cutter ant in Ribeirão Preto, State of São Paulo, Brazil - Atta sexdens ASBM1 | ecosystem: Host-associated > Fungi > Mycelium > Unclassified ...
ATTCACATTTTGATAAGTACATTTCGAACAAGTTTCCCTCAAGATAAACAATATGCAGGCTGGAAGAAGATGCAACTAAAATGGAGAAGCTGTTAGAGAATATATCACTATTGCAAAACGAATTTGAGAAACTCAAGCTGGCTGATGTATTAGCGAAACAAGCGGTAAGAATAATATTTATTGAATAAGAAAGAAATGTTTCTAAAATATAATTAAATGATATGTATATGTAAAGATGCTACAATATTTACTGCATAATGAATAATAATCAACATAAAAATGAGATATCTCTGTTGTTAGAATAACAACGAAGGAGATAAAGTATATATATTTAAACCTTTATTAAATGTACTCTAAATTATATTAATTCTTTCTGATTCTATCACATTATTTATTGTCCTAAACTTTCTCTTATTTTCTCGTTTATTATAATCTCAAACTTTATCATATATGTATAGTATCATATAATTAAATTATATGAAAAATTTTTATATTAAAACTGAAACTTAAAATTAAAATTAATAATGTAGAAAAAAGACGATAATCATAAACGTTAGTATTTTTAGAAATACAAAATTCTAAAATTCTTATTACTACAATTTCACGTGTTCATAAAATAAAAGAAAATTAAACATTTCTTTAATGAAAATTTACTTTTCTATGTAAATTTCAGAAACATGAGATATGCTTAGAAAATAAATGCACCTCCTCGACGAATATAGTTTCCAAGACAAATTGCGGATTACAAACTTGGGAAACTTGTTGGGAAACCTACAAAGATTGCCATAGAGAATTGGAGGGATGCCAAAGAGAATCGCAGATCACAATCACAAAGTAAGTTCTCCAAAGATTGAAGGGGGAATCATTCTTATATTCTATCTCATATTATTACAAAATATCTTTTGTATTGAGTTATATAAAATGAGTCACTATATAAAAGAGTCATTAAACAAGATTAATAACAAGGCTTAAATTACTTTTACAATACATTTTCGTACAATTTACTTCAAATAATTTTATTTAAAATATTCCGACGATTAAGAAGCTTACTGGATAAAAAAATAATGACGAATGTAAAGTCTTTTGATCATGAACTCTCCTTTTATCAAGAAGATGGAAATTGATAAGTCGATTGAATACTTTGAATAACGCTCGTTTAATCTCACTTTATCACTATGCCTTCCCTTTCAAGGATCTATTCTCAATTGTGTTGTTCGTAATTCGCGACTCCTCTATTAGATCGGAGTTTGAGTTACTAGAAAGCGATATGAAGACTTTGAGAGACGCTGTTATCGCTCGGGAAGAAGCTTGGGATAAAGCGGTGGAGCGCGAGCAGAATTGCCAGCAGCAATTAGCACGACTGACCGCGGAGGTGATCACCGCGCGTCACCTTTGCGAAACTCGCCAAGACGAACTTCGCGTAGTTACGGATACTTTGGCGGTAATATCGATAACCGATACTGTTCGCTCGATAGCATATATTGAGGAAATAGAAACTAGAATGTTAGATTGACGTGCGGCTTGCCGTGATATCGGGCAAACTTTCGTATCGAGAAAGAAATTTAATTATGTAAATATTTTAATTCTTGGCCTTAACACATGTTGCATCATCTCATTTATACGCATAGCACGCGATATGAGTGAAATTAGTTGATTATTTAACATCGGTTTGCTATTGTTAACAATTATTAACATGTTGATTACCGAATATGAATTAAATAATTGACAATTTAAATGGATGTTAATTATTCGTCTTTATTTAACTTTTTGGAGGAAAAAATAAACATTTTATTATTTTGATGAAAACAAATTTAATCAAGTTACATTAAAATATCATATTGAAAAATGAACAAAATTATTTAATTTGTACAATGGTAATCAATGTGTTAAAAATACGTTTATGCATTTTACATGAAAAAAATAATGTTGTATTACTAGTATTAGATAACAACAATTTAATTAAAAATAATCTTATTATTTCAATATCAGTATTATTTTTAGAGAACAAAAAAGCCACTGTAACAGCATTGAAATCATATCATTTTTTTAGGCAAATACAATGAAATATAATACAATATCTTACTTAAGGAAAAATTGTTTTTAAAAGAATTTAAAAGTGGACTTCCTCTAAAAATTTAAAAAATTTTAATTGCTAATAATATATTTTTAATGTGCTAATATTCTTTCTTTAATATAATATTATTTGTTCTATTAAACTATTCTATTAAACTGTTCTATTAAACTGTTACTGAATTAACAAGAATATTTTCAATTTAATTGCTATTAATTAATGCTACTAATGAAAAGAACAGTTTTATAGATACAAATTTGAAAATAAATTTTGTTGTACTATCAGAATAATTATACAGAGCATCCCAATATTGACGATAAATATTTTACAGACAGATTCTTTGTAACATTTTAAAACAAAAAAATCTAATATGAAAATATCAAAGATAAAATAATTTTCAAAGAAGAAAGAGTTTTATAATCTTTAATAATAACTGCAAATATTCAGTCATCATTACATTTTGTTATTTTTGAACAAAATTCTAGCTGTCATTTGAAAATTTTAAATTCTTCTCATTTAAAAACTATCATAGTCTCAGATTTTCGTAAAACTTTTCTTAAAATATTACAAAGAATTTATCTTTAAAATATTTATTGTCAAATTTAAGACACCCTGTATAAGATACTCAAGTTGATTGCTAGAACAGCAAAATTTTTACAGTCTTGCTTGAATTTTCTATCATAATTATTTGGATGATCACTTAAATTATTTTAAAATCTATATGTATGTATATACTTACATACACAGCAAAATTTTTCTTTTCATGTATTATAATATACATTATTTTTATTTATATATAATTGTCTCTTTGGAAAAGCTTAATTAAAACGCGATAATTAAAAATTACACTTTTTCATATTCATTATGACAACATATATCACGATAGGAATTAATTAATTAAAAAATTCATATATCTTAGAGAATTATTTTAATTAATCCAGAAATAAAGATTTGTTTCATATTAGCAGTTTTTCATTTTTAGGAAAAAGAATCGAAGCTGAAAATAATGCAGAAAGAAACGCTATACCTGAACAAATTAATTACGAAGCTGCACCTACATCAGAAGTAAAAACGCTTCTCATCTATTTTATTCATATTATAATAGACCAACCTTCTTTCTTCCTCTTTCATCTAAAAATTGCAGTTGTCGGAAAATGCGCATATTGGCGCATATGACATAGTGTGCTAGCGTTTTCGTTGAAGTAAAAGATATCTTTCATTGGTTTTCGGTCGAGATTACGAGAAATAAAAATTCCAGCAACCGCGCTCATAAAAGATTCATCGCGAAGGATTCGAAATGCAATGCAAAAACACTTGCAAATATGGCGGACATGTCGGTGCGATGATCATCAAGAATGAGCAAAAACTACTTGCCTCGATTAATTCGTTATAACGATTCGTCGGTCGCACACTCCATACTCCTCGCATCCTCGAGCATCCAGGAGCATTCACGACTATTCACCACGTTCGTCGAACGGTGTCAATAACGTGGAATACTCGGCAAATCGTTTTCTTTCGAGCGGCGAAATAATCGCGACACGATTTCACTTACAATCGACTGTCATGAAGTTGCCGCGGTCGCGTGAACGTAACCACGCGCGCTTTTTATGCGTTTTAAGGCTAATCTACAATGTGTTTTTACTTCCTGTGTTATTTGCTTTTTACCTTTTTCTTCGCGACTGTTTTTTATTGAATCACGTTTCTTTGTCTCTTTTATCAACATTTATCTCGAGAAAATAAACAGGATAAGAGGCCCATATAATATACTTCAAATATTTGAGAGATTCTGGAAACGGTCTTAATGCCTATTTTTATTAATGCAGTTTAATTTTAATCTCGGTTCAACTGACTTTTCATCTCTTCTAGTTTTAAGAATTAGAAAAAGATGGAGAATAAGATGTATCGAGATTGATCTATATTGGCTGCGTTCAGCAGAAAACCTAATCAGTTAGTGATTCTTTAATATGATTGGTTCTTACAATTTACATCATAAAAAGAAATTTTTAATTAGTCTTTAGATTGAAGCATTAAATTCTCAAGTCGAGTTTGTCAAGTAGCATCAATCAAACTTCATAAAAAATAGAAGAACTTGAAATCAATAGAAGGACTTGAAATAAAAAATACAAGAGCTTGAAATCGAGCTCTTTTATTTTTTATAAAGCTTATAATTTCTATTTGATGAATTTAATTTTAAAGTTTAATTTCAATTTAAGGATTAATTAAAATTTTCTTTTTACGATTTCTGACGAGTCAGCTTTTTGCTGACTTTAACTTACAATTAAATAAATATATTCCATGTAATAATGTATTGTGCAACTTTAGAGAATTTGTTACTATTTCAGAGAGCTTGAAAAATACGTGAGCAGTGTAAGTTTTAATATTAGCGAGAGGGATCAAAGATGCATCGAGGAGATTGTGCGGTGCATACGAAACTCTAAAAGCAAATCAAAGACAAAGCCCATGCACAAATGCACTTCGGATAAAAACCCACGTTCGAATTCAAGCAGCGAGAATAAGGATGGACTGGATCAGGCAGGTTCCTAGGAGGATCATTGCAAATTAAATTTGTAATCGTCGCTTTATAAATCATCCTGTTGTTATCTATTTATATAAACTTACTGTCCACGATTTTAGTACCATGTATTCTAAATATTGGCAAATATATGCATATATATATATATATATATACATATAAGCATATTTGTTTGAATTTAGTATTAATATATCGACATTTTATTATTATTATTATTATTATTAGTATAGCGAATGTTATTTAATTATTCTCAAGAAAAATAAGAAAAATATATATTTCTTGACTTTAATACGATAACTGCTATTATACAATTGATTTCTTTTGACTTTATTTCTTTTTACATCAACATGTTATTTTAACTTCGAAACTCACAATAAAATTTTTATATCTCTTGTAAAAAAACCGAACTGATGAACACTTTAAAAAGTATTGGTGTGGATTTAACATCACGCAGTGTCTAATATATATACAGAGTGAATTAAAGTCGTTGAACTAATTTTTTACCCTATAAGAAAATTATCGACTTCATACATAATTGAATTATAACGTGTGTAGTCAATTATTATTTTCTGATTCATGTGTAGATTTAGAACCCGTGATGTTTACATCATCATAGACTTAAAACTCATACTGTGAAGTATTAAATCCATACTGTGATGTATGAATTCATCATGTTGGTATTAATATTAACACCAATAGAATAATATATAGATATCAAATGATGTTAATTAAATTAATTCGCACCGATATTTGTTACCTATAATATCCGTTAATAAATCTGCAAATTAACTCATCTTCAGTAGTCAATGTGTTATAACCCAAATGTTATGTCAATGTTAACTTGGAAATAATCAATTGATTTTTTTTACATAAGTAATCACTTCATAAGAAATGCGCAGTCCATTCTTATTATGTCTGATTGTACAATTCTTCATCAGTCTCTGTGATAAAACTTTTAGATATATATTTTCGTTGGAGATAAAAGAAGAAGAAATAATATTCTGTGATAAAAGGAATGTCGAATCGCTGATCGAAATTGAACTGAAATTGAAATTGCAACTTGATACTCGATGAAAACTCGTACTTTAACCAGCTGGGACAGCGTGTATCGAATAGCGACAAATAAATCACGCCAGCGAATGAATCAATATACATTTTTCATCGTTGAACCTCCCGAATATTTAAATCAAGAAAATGCGGTACAATAAATCGTGTTTCTCCCACATTTTAATAAATTGTCGAGATCAATTTTATAGTAAATCGCGATTCTCTTTCAATCCCGTCGAATTCTCTTTTGTTTATAATTTCTACAATTATTCTCTTAAATTATCATATAATCAAAACATAGTAAACAAAAAAGCAAAATACGAAAAAATAATGTAAAATATAGATCTTTTCTCTGAATTTTCTATATAACCATTTTTTGTTTCCAGTTTTTATTTATTTATCGATAAAAAGATCAAGCAAGTCTTCCGCGTTTTATGCGAAACGTGGCGCTATCTGTAGCGCAGAAATTAAACGAACGATCTAAATTTTCACTTTTAACGTCTGTCGATGGGATTGTCGCAGATATTTAATAACCTGAGATATGAAATGAAAACAAATATATCCTTTCTCTGTTCCAACTTCTTTTTTGTCGTGCGATCTTTTTCAAAGGAAAATTTATTGTATTTTTGCAATTATTTCTGTCTTTTGCAAGCAAAGAAATTTTTTATAAATCTCCAGTCCCTTATTATATTTACTGCAGTTTTTATAGAGAGTCTATAAGGATCTAGCTAGCCTTGCCATTTAAGTTGAAATGCGCTTAAAATTAAACTCGCGGAATTAATCAAAATTCTGCGGATTGCAAGATTCTCTCTCGTCGACAGCTTCAGCAACATTGATGTGAATGTAATTAAACAAACCGTTATCTTTTATTTTTGGATAGCGTCGCCTGTAGAATGAAGATAAGTCTTAACAAACATTATAGTTAATCGTCAATAAACAACACAAGCGATTAAGAATCCGGTCACTTAAATGTCACCGAGGATTAATTATCGCGTTAATCAACGAAGTTGTTTCTTTCATAAAAGATACATGTAAATATTATTCATCTAGCATTGTTTTTTTTTAATTTTTTTTATAACTAGACGGACTGCAGACTAACATTTATTCATTATAGATTCATTAGCTATTAATCCTTAAATTAAATAATATATCGTTGCATTTGTTAATATTAGCGAAATATTGTAAAAAATAAATGAAATGTTAATTATTTGAATTCAGAACTCAAACTAGCGCACCTTTGAGTTTTTACAAGAATAGTCTATATACTATAATATATACTCAATAAATATGTATAATGTAAATAAAACATACAAAGTTTAAGATTTTTAGCACAATCGAACTTTCATCGTTTTGATATGGCAATTTTTTTTAAAGTTGTAAAATTATGTAATAGGAGTTGTAGAATTATGGAATAAATGTAATTAAAACCAATCATTTGATACAGTTGTTGGAATAATTATTGCGTTAATCAACAAAGTTATTTCTCTCATAGAAAGTACGTAAATATTATTTAGCATAGTTTTATTATTATTATTTTTTTTAATTATACGGAGTAACATTCATTCGTTGTCGGTTCGCCACAATATTATTATAATTCTTAAATTATATTGCAACATTCATATATATTATTTGATAATACCAATAAAATATTACAAAAATTAATGTTAAATATATAATAAATTCAGAACTCAAGTGCATCTTTAAGCTGAAAAAGTGATCCATGTAATCAACAAAATTATTACGTAAATAAATCATAGGGGAGTTGAAAATCTAAATAATCTTTTACATGCAAAGAGAACTGTGTTAATTTTCTTTCGAATTTTCAATACAATCAAATTTTCGTCATTTTGACATGACAATTTTTTTTTAAATTGCAGAACTGTAAAAACTGAAATTATTAAAAAGTTAATCATTTGATGACGTCCGATTAATTATTGCGTTAATTGATGAAACTGTTGCTTTAGCAAAAAAAAACACGCGAAGTGATTATTAATAATTACTAGCATGTTAACATGTAATTACGTAATCGTTCCTTCATAAAAATGTGTAATAATATCACATTTTTAGCATATTATTTATTAATTTTTTAAATAAAAATTTATAAAAATAAATCACAAAGTAACATTCATATAAATTCGATTTGCCATTCTTTATCAAATCGATGCAGAATCTACTTAATTAGAATAGTATTTGATACTATCAATAAAAATATTATAAAATTCAAATGTGTGTACGAATTCAGAATTTAAACGCATATATAAAAGATAATCGTTTATAAAAAATCACACATCAATAAAATATAAGAAATTGCAAATCCAAATAATCTTATGAATATGACATAGAAAGAATTATATTATATTATAATCTTCTTTAATTTTTCAGGGCTTATATTCCTTTGATAATTCTTGAAAAGCTGTATTCGAAAATAGAAAAGAAAACAAGAAAAGCAGGGGTGAAAGGAGAATATTTCCACTGTTTATCTTAAAAGATAGAGACTGAACTGCTGGAGACATTCGCGGAGGAGGCAGAGGAAGAACGTCGACATAAAGACGCCGGGAACGTCCTGTCGAGCAGTCAGTCCAAGTCAGTCGCAGCTTGAAAATCGCGGGTGACTTGCGCTCCGCTAAAATCAATGAGCACGTTCCACGACGAGGCCGTCCGCGTCGACGATAGCAGCGCGACTTGTCAGCCGTGCGATATCAGCATCCGCGTCGTGGGTGCCGCCGCTTGGCCCGGCTTGCTCCGTCGTACTCTCGACACCGTTGTACGTGGCACGTATCAACCGTTTTTACGTTGGTGCAACGTGGATCATGTAAGTGCGCGTGACGACGAGATGCCGTCGTCAGGCCGCGAAGACATGGACCTCTGCACCGACAAGGTCCTCTCCAAGGGCCGGATCCTACAGGAACTCACGAAAGCAGTCAAACTGGTGAGCGACTGATCGTCGTCGAACATTCGGACAGCCAAGGCCGCTTCTCTATATGTGTATATACTTGCTACTACTGTTGCCGCATGCGATGCCACAAGCTATGTGAATTGTGCAATGATTTGTACAGCTCCTTACATGCCTTACATGCCTTTCCCCTCTTCTCTTGAAAGCATGGGTACCTCCTGCATCTAAGAGCGCTGATCGAACTGATAGTAATTAACGATAGTCGTATGCCTTGAACATTACGTGGAGAAAAATAGCGAAGAAATTCGGGATTATTGTTGCATTTAATCTCGGCGAGTTCGATCTCGGATGCTTATAGAAAAGTGTGTCTTATTATGTCAATTGTGGTCTCGTCAGTCTCGTGGTCGTAGGACAGCTATAGAAAATACTTTCGCGTGACTATGGCATCAAAGTCTATTCTCGGCGACGTTGCACCGGTCTGTCATTCTTGATCTAGTGCCAGTTGTCATTTCCGTCGCCAGGAAGATAAACGTGGAGATTATTTTATGGCACAAGATCAAACTTGTTGATGTTTAATTACATCGGTTTGCAATTTTCGAATGTATTTTCAGGGTATCAATCATGAAACTTTATCCCTAGGAAAGTGAAAAGTGAAAATTTCTATCATTGAAATTAATGAAGAAATTTTTCACTTTTTACTTTTCATCTTAGAAAGAAAAGTTTTATGATTAATACCCAGATGTCAATTTCTGTCAATGTATTTAACTCTTGATATATACAATAATTTTCCGATCTTCCATGGATCATTTATGTTTCAAGTAATTTTCAACACTTTCACAAGTATACAAAAAGTATTAAATGACTTTTACATATACTTTAACATCTTTAGAAAGTATTTATAAGATTGTGTATTTAAAAAAATGGTATATAAACTGTTATAACTCATTAATTGATATACCTAGTTTTTTGAAGAAAAGAAATGTATGATACGAATGACCCAATTGTATGTATTAGTATACGTAATGATTTTCCGATCTTTTATTATACAGCATGAGACATTCGTGTTCCAAATTAATTTTCAACACAAGTATACAAAAATTATCAAATAATTGTTACATATACTTTGACATTTTTAGAAAGTATTTGTAAAATTATATATTTAAAAACAGAAAAGAATAAAGATTATTATTTAGCCAGATGTTTCTAGTATTTAAAAAAAAAAGAAATTTAATTACGATACGAATAACTCAATCGTATGTACTGAGAGTTAACTTTAATCTCTGTTTAACTTATCTAATTTTTATCTTCTTCTAGTTCTAAAAATAAAACAAAATAAAGTGTAGATTAAATCAAGGTATTGTTAATTTGAATTGGCAGAAATGATTCTCTTTATTTTTTATCAATATAGATTAATTTAATCTCAGCTATTTAACTTACTTATCTTCTTCTAGTTTTAAAAATTAGAAAAAG
>Ga0157363_1008040_pt1 | contig 10013 bp, 6 predicted proteins | sample AttsexASBM1_FD_111477 | JGI IMG/M metagenome (GOLD analysis project Ga0157363, IMG submission 111477) | Fungus gardens microbial communities from leaf cutter ant in Ribeirão Preto, State of São Paulo, Brazil - Atta sexdens ASBM1 | ecosystem: Host-associated > Fungi > Mycelium > Unclassified ...
GGGGCCTTTCATCAACATCGATTCCAGCGAACGAAAGGAAAAAAGAATTCCCATAGTTCAAGTGTCCGAATGCTTTTTTGATTTCGTTTTCCCTTGCACTTGGATTTGGTGGAGTAAATTCTAAAGCTGCGCGGACCACCTCGGGAGTTGCACGGTTCTATACATAATTGGTAACTGCTCCAGAATATAGTGATACAAACATACTTTGTAAAATTGCTGAGCTGTCCTACAGACTGTAATGGGGAAAACACTAGTCGATCTCTCAAATTTGACACCCAGTGTGTGTGGCGGGATTACCACATTATGGGCCTCCAAGAAGTGTTGCTGGTCCAGAAGTTTCGTCAGCAGCTGGACAGTAATTGAGTGGTTGGAAGATAGGACTAACGGCTACGGTTACAGTTGTCCCATTCTTGTCGAAGGTGGAACTACTTCCATCCAGGACCAAATCCTTAATAGCTCTCGGACTCTTGTTCTTGTGTGCCTCGACCTCTATTGTGACCTTGATTGATCTTAAGAAATGACGCAGCCTTTGGAAGTAATCATTCCTCAGCCGTCTGAGGTCTTGAAGATTCCTAAGACGCAGATAAGCGGCACATATATGCTCCAGCTTATCTGCAGGGAGACTGTGTACAGGTCAAAGTCTAGGTTATAGTCTAAGAAGGCGTAAGACACACATGACACCAATGGTCACATCGACATTGACAACCATCCTGTCAAATGCCGGCCTGACGGATCTGCAGATGGAAGTCAGTATAGTCAGGTGAGTAAACCATTCATGAAACCAACTGGTAGTAACCCCGCCACAGCTCGAGTGGTGCGATAGAATCAATCGCTCTCCGCTCATCCTGGACGAAGATGGATTTGGAAGTTGCAAGTATACCCACTTTCCTAGGCAAAGCTGAGAACAGGCTAAGGAATGTAGATAAGTTTGCTTACTGCTTGGGGACAGCACTCATGAAGACGTTCAACATATTTGTTATGAGGTTGACTCCGTCTTGTAACTTGTCACTACTTTGTTGTGTTTGGAGGTACCGGTGCACAGTTCTGGGAACATTATCTCAAAGCTCATCAGATGTCCGTCACACCGGAGAACTCACCCAAAATCGATGGCATTGACGTGATTCATGTAGATTCGTACTTTTTTCGGTGCTCTGCCTTGACGCGGTTTCTCGTTTACATTCAACTCCACTTCAAACTGATAGGCTTTTGGAAGACGTATTCTGTAGAGCTAGGGGAAACATACATACATTCTGGCTTGAAAAATATTTCATAGGAGCAAAAAGATTCTTCTTTCCGTCGAAAGCTGAGTCCTTGTTCAGTGTCTGCCATTCAAATCGTCAACTTTTACTTTTACTTACCAGCTCTCTTGACAAATAAATCGGAATTGTCGGATTGAGCTCTTTGTACAAGTTCGTTTGCCTTCCTGCTGCCAATTGCTCTCTTGTTGTCATACATCGGCTCAATGACTTAAGCAAGTTGAGCCTCAAGAAGAGCTAAGTCAAAAAGTGTCCTTACCGACTAAGTATTTGAGAAATCAACGATCAGAACGACCTTCATGAAAGTGGATCATACCGTCATAATGGTGGATAACATTTTTAGGAAAGTCAATACTGAACGAGTTGGTCCTGACATCGAGATCATTGACTACTCTTCCAGACTGCAGGTGTTCTAGACGGAGTTGGCGCGGTATAAACACCATTTTGAAGCAATTTGAGAGTGAAGGTTAGAATGGGAAGATGAATGCTGATAACGAGGAATTGGTTGACTGACAATGTCCGGGGTATTTATACTCAGGGCGGACAAAGGAATTAACAGTTGCTGGGATAAACGAGATTGTTATCTGGCTATCGTGGAAAATTTGATGGCTGTCAACAAACAAAGAAATTTCGGCTTTGTCCTTTCTGTTGACATCCCGTTCTAAATACGCATAAAATCCTACCAGTTCATTAATCCCCTTCCTCAGGGTTCGCCGTGGCGATCAGAGAAGTATGCTATCATCTGGAAAAGGAAGAAATAATCGTGGGCTGAATTACTTTCGCGAAGAACTGAGCGGCATACAGACATAGAAAACAAGAAGACAGCTACTTGACGCAGAAACAAAACCAGCATAGAAGAGAAGATATAATCGCGAGTTGTGAGGGCATAGCTAAAGGTTTTATTTAGAGAACAGGCACCTTCCGCCTCAAAGCATCCTGAGTATCTGAAATGAGTTTGATACTGTCCATCGTGGAAGGTCCTGGGATAATACCAAGTCTTTGCTTGGTCGAAATAAGAAGTTGCTGGACATTCGGGATGACGCGAGGAATGAAATCAATGATTAGTTTGTCCTGTTGAGCTCAGTTAATCTCCTGTAGATCTTCTATCCAGTAAAACACGTACATCTGGGCGCAAAACAGCTACGGCACGTTGCAGCCACCACAGAGAGTTCTTGAACGTCTCATCGCTAGGTTGTGTTTCGCCGATGACAGCAGACAACTAAGTTGAAAGTCAGAAGAAGACACCTGTGACCTAGAAAGACAACTTACTCGATGCACAAGGGTTAAGATTACAGCCTGAGAAACAGGGCAAGGCCCATTCAATGGCATGATGGAATCTGGGTTGGTATGTGTCAAAAGATCTTGGAGTTTGACGGCGTCTTGAGTCTGAAGCACCCCAAGATAAATTTCGTCCCATTCATCTGGCTTAGTCTGGGGAGTGGATCGCTCTTGCGAAGGTGGAGGAAGTGGAGGCTGAGGAATAGTCGCAGGGTGGGATGCTTGGGGTGCAACAATGGTTGGAGGGAGCCATGGAGCACGAATCACCGTTGGTAGTGGTTGATGTTGGGGTTGAGGATACGACGGATGAGATGCGTAGGTCTGTTGCTGTTGAGGATTGATGATAGGTTGGATACTTTGTTGCTGGCGTAAGTGAGACTGGCCATGGGTTTGAACGGATGGTAAGGGACCTGGTGAATTGTGCGATTGGTGCACGTGGTGCATCGTATTCAAGCTTAAAAATTTGACTTGATCAGAAAGCGTCTTGACGGAATGCCCAAGTTCACGAATGGCAGCCTTCGAAGACAATTAGAGACGAAAAAGGGAAAATGATTGAGACTTACGTCGTGGCTACGAAACGCCTCGTTCTGCCAAGCCGTTAACTCAGACTTGACGCCGTGTATCTCACCACGTAATTCGCGGAGCAACTCTTGGTGCATCGCTGACGCCTGTTGAGAGTACACAGGAATGAACGTCTTAGCAATAGCATCCTTGACCTGTCGCTCAATGACTGAGGAAATATTGGCTATAAGAACATGGGCGAGACGATTGGGGATGTCAGGTCTAGAGAAAAGCTTCTCCATTTCAATGGGAAAGGCCTAATTGAGGCGTCAGCTCACAACACGTTGATTGGGCGTAATCCATACCTGAGTGATGTTGTCAACGAGGCCTCTTCCAATCTGATCGTTCAGGGCCGCCTTGACTTCATTTTTGGTGATACTCTCCAGGGAAGGGAGAACCGAGTTTTGAACTTCATTTTTGACCGCCATCTCGACGACACGGGTGGTGTTTCGTGTGAGTTCAGTTGATATTAACTTCAAAATCTGCTCTTGACGCCTGAAATCCTCGGCTTGTTCGTGCGCACGAGCTTCCTCAAACCGCTGGTCTAAATCATTATCTTCAGCGTCATTCAAACGGTGAAATAGTGACCAAAGTCTTACTTTGCTTATCCATTTCCTTAGTAATCAAACGACTAAAGCGAATTTGCAAATTGTCCTCTGTCTTTTTGATCTCACGATTTAGCATCTGGGCAATCGACGATTCAATGTCGATATTTGCCCTGGCCTTCTCCTTCTCCTTCCCGCTGTCCCAGCCGAGTCCCTTTCCTTTCAGATTCTTGCCCTTGACATCGAGCTGGCGACCGTCATGACCGTATTCATTCTCATTGTCGGAAGTTGGGGTGCGAGGTCGTGGCCCAGAATTGACGGTGGCTACGGTGATCTGAGACTGTATCTGCGAAGATGAAGGGATAGGTTGAGGTTGCCTGATCTTCTCAGGTAAAATTGGCTGGGGCAATTGTTGTGGCGGAGGTACCGATGGGATCAACTGATTGTACGGGAAACGAACGGGAGCCATAGCAAGAGCAGAGTCGAACCACTCGCGACGAATCAGGACCTGGTCAACGCCACCTGAGTGAACAGAGAAGGCAACGAGAGCCAACTCGCCAGGAGGTACCTTCGCAGCAACACATGCAGCGTGAGCCTCGACGCCATGAGGATCTGAATCTGCAGTGAGAATGACGAAGTGGATCGTAGGCTTGGGCCCATAGAACTCGACAACCTGCTCAAAGTATCCTCTGACACCTTCTTCACCTCCGTAGGCTGTCTCCAGTGTTAATTTAAAAGCGATCATGCTCTCACGACGACTATTAGCAATCCAGACTGTTTGTATGCGAGAGTCGTAGTTGATATGACCAAACATGTCGGGATCCTCGACTGTTCCATTAACGAATTTAATCGTAGAGAGAACAGCCGTGTTATTGATTGATAGCAGTTGGAAGATGGTACCGTTTTTACGCCCGACGACGAGACCCCCATCAACAAAGGTGAGGGATGAAGGCACATCTTCTCCTCGAATCTTATGGGTTGCGTAAAGCAACTTATCCTGCATGTTCCAAATCGTCAAAGTGGAATCCTCAGAAACCGTAGCAAGAGCACGTCTCAAGACGTCAAAGTCAAAAGCGGTAATCCTCTACCGCATTAACGTCAGCAGAAGTTCAGAGTGGGATTATGTTTGACATACCGAGGGAACAGTGAAGACCTGACCCAGATGATGGAGATCAGCGTGATCCAGAGGCAACTTACTCAAAGCATGAGTATTGGCAAGGTTGATGACGTAGATTTTGTTATCCGAAGCAACCGCCAAAGTATCAGGGTCCTTTGGGTGCCATTTCACCGACCGAAGCGCTTCAAGTGTAGTGATGGGAGGGACGCAGAGAATCAATGTTCCACTGGGAAAGAGCTCGTGAGTAGAGGTCATGAAACTAATATAGAAAACATACGGTACATCGTCTTCAATTGTGACTGGCAACTCCCAAACGACAAATCCACCATCTGACGTTACTCCAGCAAGCCTATTCCCGAAAACCGCCATGTCGGCGACACTTGAAGTCATGGAGAAAATGTTCGGCAGTTGGAGAAGTGTGCGGTCTCCGCTGGCTCTTGAGATAACACGCACACGGCCCCTCGTCATCGCGTAGGCGACCCAGTGCGTCGCTCCAATGGTCGTACCGGGCAAGAAAACTGAATCTTGTTTAACCAGCGCAATCGCTGTTGATTTGACGGAGTCTTGGGGTGCTTGCACCTCCTCTAATTGCTGGGACACGTCGACGACGATGGTCTGAGGCTGAGGACTCGGGCTCATTTGAGCCTTACCACCCGTCTTGGCCTGATTAACAATACCTTTGCGATTACCTCCACGATTGCTGGGGCCTGGAGAACTCTCTTTGTCGCGCCGAATATCACTCTGCGAAACATTAGAAGGCAGGGGACCCTGAGCAACGAAACTATCCAGCTGACGGGGCTGGGGTCGCTGAGGTTGAGGTTGAGGTTGAACCTGAGCCTGGGGTTGGGGTGGTTGCTGGATAGAAGATTTAGGAGGGGACGCCCTCGGCGACAAAGTGCGATTGGGAACAGGTTTGTTGCCACCAGGAATGAGTGGTATTGTAACCCGACTTGCAATTGGCTCTCCCTGAGAGTAATCATTCCCACCAAGATAAGATTCATAAGCAGAGACGGGTGCCGGCCCCGAAGGCTGTATAGGAGGTTGAGGGAGTTGCCCTCGTGAAATATTCTCAAGAAGATTTTCGACAGACTGGCGCTTAGGGTCAGGCACAGCGGTCCACGAAGAATCATCGGAACCGCCCGAATTGACACCGGAAGGTTTGGAAGGCGGCTTCTTCTTTGTTTGACTTGCCAGAGCACTTGTGTTGGAAAGTTGGTCAAATGGCGAGATGTAATTAAAGATGGATTGACGAGGAGAGGGCGCTCGTTGTGATTGAGGCTGAGGAACAGGAAGGGAAGGATGCTGCTGTTGAGCAGGCAGAAGACCGACAGTATCCTGAGCTCGAGGAGATGTCTGAACAGATGTGTCAGGTCCGTATATCCGGTATTCGTTCTCGCGAATCAAAGGACCGTGAGGTGGAGATGGCGCTTGAGGTACGCTTCTGATCGATTCCGTGTAATTGCTAAGAGGCGGGTTTCTAGAGTTGGTGGTAAGATACTGAGTTGAAATATAGGAGAGACAAAAAGAACTCGAGAGACACGATAACGGGCAGAATCAGAGAAAAACGCAGTTGAGTGCATACCCTGCCATAAGTTGCTCCAGTAAAATCTTGCCCTGTGTTTCATTATGTCCTGGCGACGCGTTCGAGCGCTGAGAAGATCCTGGTGGTGTTGGCACCTGGGTGGGCAGAGGCACATTGGCTGCCTGCAGGGCAGGTCGACTGGAAGATGCAGGCCCACTAAGGAGAGACAGCAACGCACTTTGGCGGTCTGAGGCGGTCGTCACTGTTGCAGGAGCACCAGGTGCCAAGGAGTCATCTGTCATAACCGTGACAGGACTGGGTGGGACTGAAGCCACAGCGTGGGCGTTATCGGTACTTTGAACAGTAGACTGTACCGGCTGCTGTGGAGACAACTGCTGCCGCTGCTGAGGTTGTGGTGGAGACTGGTGCGAAACTGGAGCAGCGATATTCTGAAAAAGAGCGTCAATTGAGTTAGAAGTCGAGTCGCTTGCGAGCTGCGCGGGAGGCTGGTGCTGCTGATGCATATTATGCTGGCCTGGAGGGGTAGAGCCCCTTGAAAAGAGCTCGTGGATATTTGTTCGATTGGCTTCCATATCTGAGAAAATTTCGAAGGGTGGAATCAAGAAGCAAATGGACACAGGCTATGAAGGATATGGATGATGGGGAGCGATAGAGACGAACGTGGCCCAGTTTTTTGAGACTGTACCCGCTGAAGGTACAACATGCTCTGGCCACGAGGTAGCATCTCCCGGCAACTGCCGTTGGTCCAATTTAGTAATAAGGTCAGTGCGTAACATACAGCAGGGATTATCCAAGTTGGGAGAGACAGATTGAAATGTGTTATTCCATATCTCAATTGTTGCACTTCTTGTCTTTTCTTGTGCTTCAAAAGAAATATCACAGCTTTCGACATGTGTACCCCCTGTGTACCAGACTATCACGGTCATAGCAGACGGATCACACCCTGACTTGCTGAGGACATATGCTTCTGTCGACGGAATACGATATCCACCTTGACAGCTCCATTACAAGAGGGGCAATCTGCTACAGGTAACAGCGACATTCAGAACTATAGTCACTAAGTGTTACAAGATCTAGACCCTGTAAGATATATTGCAAACCAGAGCAAAGTTCGTAAAGATCAAAATACTAGCATTATGCAAGATGGTGATGGTCTGTTCATATGCTTTACTTAGTGTGTTAACATGAGCTTGTAATGTTAACCCTTCTCCCAAGGTTGTATCTTTGCAATTTTACTGTAGGGTTTTCTGGGGATCTGAATGGTGTACAACTGAGGAGCTGCTCCCTTTAGTATATCATATGTCAATTCATGTAAGAGCAACTGAATGAAGTCCACAGAGTTATGCAGAGTTTACGCTTCAAGAGAATCTAAGCTTTATTGATGAGACATTCAGAATCTAAGAGAACAGAATAAGGTTTCTGGAAGCGACAGATATACTTATACTATATATATATTATAATCTCCTGGATCAGCTTATTTCATGAGAAATGATGATGGAAACATAGCCAGGAGCATCTTTGATAGAAACATTTAGAATGTTAGCTCAGAAAGAATGGGAGGTTACCATTAGTAACAGATAAGGAGAAATAGTAATGATAAACAGAACTGTACTTAGTGGGAATTAGTGGCAGGTGGCAGAGTTAACTAGGCAAACCCTATGAAATTGGCAACAGTATTTGGTGTTTCTTCAATAGTATTGGGATATTGGAGTTTTATAAAAGAACAGATTCTCTTACATTCACCCCTTCTTTTAGATTGCTGCAACTTAAAGTAACAGTGACTGGGTAAAACTTGATGGTTGAGAACTCAACTGCTCAAATAAACTGTGAGACTCAGAGATTCAGTTAGTAGAACTCTTCTTATCTAATACAAATATATCTGAGACATTTTGCCAAGAATTCTTTTTCAAACCAAAGTCCTTCTATTTGACTAGATATGTTAGGATAACTAGATGGAAGAGTAGGGCACTTCAAACCTCTAGGAAATCCTAAGTTTATTGTTTAAGAAATACTAACTATACACTTGCCTTCAGAAAATCTTAAAAAAACAAGATGGAGATTCTTAAAGGTGACAACTTGTCATATGACAAGTCTATCTGTCCAGAAAATATATCTCTGTGGTGATACTACCTTCTCAACATCTCTTATACAAGCCCATCTTCCACAATGGCTACCTTTCTAGCAACATGTCCATGTGGTGATGGTACAACTATCTAGGTTTCCCATCTTCCATGATAGTGATACTCCTATTCAACTTGGTCTTCTATGACAGAGTTATGCTTCTGTCAGTGTTTTATCCCTGAAATCTCTTCTCAGGGCAATAGAGGCTATACCACTGAAACCTTAAGCATCTTCTATATTACCTCCTTGTATATAAGACTAATAGTTACACTATAATTTGCTAGTCTAATAATCGACGAAGATAACTCTTATCAAATCAATCTTTGGTATTCAACAGCGATACACCTACTAGTACTCATACCCGTCTTAGACTTCTTCTTTTTATTTGAAGTTGTAACCACATGGCAGACAGACAGCGCAGCACATAAGCTGAAGCCAAGATCATTTCACAAGTCTACCTATCTCCAAGCTAATACTATGAACTTTCAATTCTAGTGTGAATCACACCTGACACAACTACTCTATATAATAGCAGATCTATTCTAATGTGTCAGAATTTTGATTACATAAGCAGAGAATGATAATACTCAAGTAATCAGAAACAGTTTAAATACTACAATTTGAAACTCAAAGTACTAAGATAAGAAAAAAACCTTATATTAGATTGATACAAGAGAACTTAATAGAGTTTCAAGTACAAAATGTCTACCTTATATACACTTGGCTAATAGTCTATGCTACACTAAACCTAGCCTATCCTAAAGAACATATGTATTATATGCTGTTGACATGTAGTATGACATTATTGTTCTAGAATCTTCTATAACTTTCTATAATATATAAATAAATGAAAATGAAATGAAAATAAATAAAGTCTATTATTTTCAACTCTAACATTATCCCCTCTTTAAGGTTTCTGTTCTAGAGAAACTGACTTCTATTTTCCCTAGTTTTTTTCCAACTTTTTTAAATACTTGTTCTCAAATTTTCTATCATCCCATCTATATAATATCTTCACTGTATACTTTCCTAGTAACTCCTCTCTTTTAAAGTTTCTTCTTTTGTATTTTCCAAATCCTTCTCTCTTTTTCAAATATCATACTTTACTGTAAATTCTTTTTATTACACCAAGTATTTCACAACTCCACTTATTTTTCTTTTATTTAATATTTTTTCACTTCCCATTATCATTTGACTAATGTTCACAACTGAGTGAATTCTCATTGATATTGGCAATCTTAATTTAATTGCATTAGTAAAGACTACTTCATCAATGATATATGAACTAATATATCGAATTTCTTTGCTGATTGCTCCTTGAACACTAGATCTTTCATGCTCAGTATCACCTTATTGCTTTTTTTCTCTTTCTTCAAATTCTATTCTTCTCCTATCTACTTACCACTTCATTTTCTCCTGAATCTTTCTCAGTGCTGCTCCAGCTTCTTCTTGAACCTTCTTTATTCTTCCTGCAAACTTTGTTATCCTCTCTACTTTTCTCTTCCTCCTAATATCTACCTCTATCTTTAGTTCTTTACTATAGTTTGCCATAAACAAAAATATCTTAATTGCTGAATATATCTTATTATTAA
>Ga0157363_1008041_pt1 | contig 10013 bp, 7 predicted proteins | sample AttsexASBM1_FD_111477 | JGI IMG/M metagenome (GOLD analysis project Ga0157363, IMG submission 111477) | Fungus gardens microbial communities from leaf cutter ant in Ribeirão Preto, State of São Paulo, Brazil - Atta sexdens ASBM1 | ecosystem: Host-associated > Fungi > Mycelium > Unclassified ...
ACATATATTATTTAACGTTGAATTGAAAATTGCGTTTTATCAAATCTTTATCAATAATTTCAAGTTGAAAATATATGGATGAATTAAAAAATCACATCAACCAGATTGCCAGTTACCTCAAATAATGTAAGTCAATCAGAAAAAATTCCGAATTTATCTATTTTCAACTTTCAATTAATGTGACCAGCCTCTTTTTTCAGAATATTTATTATATTACTTTTTTTTAATAAGTTCTATGTGATTCACGTCTTAAAACATTAAGAATGAAAAAGGTAAATGTAAGTAACTGATAAATAGTTTATATTTTTACTTACAATTAATTAATATTGTTTCATTTTTCACATTTTTTTGTGTATAACATTTATTATTCCATACACAAACTCATAAAGTTCATAATTAGAAATATTGCTATCACTTTAGTTATCAATGTGTAGCATTTTTTAAATAAAAAATATTTTTAGTTTTCATATATGCTACATAATTGTGCATTATAATTATATTTAAAATTTTCCTTTAAAGGACTGCTATCATTCTACATTATTATTATTAAATATAAATGATCGATAAGACACAGTTAACAATTCCGTCTCACTTTGCTTAAATCGATTATAAGTTTCTCTTGCCATCATATTTTATAAATACTACAGAAAATTAACGTCACTTTACTAGAACAGTAATTGGACAGAACAAGAGTTTGCTGCATGTTAAAAACTTTCTCAAAATAAATGGCAGAAATAGCATAATATTTAACAACTATAAAATGAAGCTTCAAGCACAATCGACCATGTTTGAATTAATTATAATATTTAGATTCTCATGAGAAATGTGAAGTTTATTTTATGATACAATTAGTAAGATTCGAAGCTTATTAATAAAAGAGCAAATCTGAGTCGTTTCTAAAATTTTTCGAATAATCTCAAAAATAATTTTCCGTCAGTATTATATAATGCCTATAATTTGTCCCTTTTTTTCTTGTTCTCTCTGAGAAAAGCATACAATGCATCGTCCACGTAAAATCCTTCAACTTAGGTCAGATAAATAAATAGCGGGAAGACTTGGCAAATATTTGTATATCCTCGTGCACACCTGAAGAGGCGATCGGAGCATGTCGGTAATACTTTACTCGTCGCAAATACTTTTCGCTCTCAAATTTTAATCTCGTATTTTCTTGCGATTAAATATGAGGAGATATATCTCTCTAGGAGGAGGAATTCTATTCTATTTCCATTTCTAATATAATTCCACAGAATAATATACCGTATAGTTTAAATAATATATACTTTACTTACGCAAAACAGCATTTCTATTTCAAAAGTTAAAAATTCAATAATTAGATACAAAGATGCTTGTCATGCGCGATTATCTTTAACTTCGTAAATAATATGTAAAATTTTATACTCTCCTTTACCATTACCTTATTATCTAAACAGAAAAGTATCTTTCATGGATATGTCTGTTATCTTAACTTCCATTTGTGTGCGACTGGCAAGATTTCGCCGCCTCGTCACGACGTTACCGAATGCAGAAGATGAGAACGTAACATAACTAAGATATATACGTCCGGAAAAGGACGTAAACGCGAATTATGGTGCGTGTGAAGGGGATTACGAGACCGACATATCGCTACCGTTGCACTTAACTTCTTGTGAGCTCGCGACGTGGCGGAGGGTGTTTGTTAATTCATACGGCGGTGTCACTGTAAAGCGTCGTCTTCGCAGACTGAAATACACGGTTAGTGGTATACTCCCGTAGCATATTGCATTGTATGTGAACCGTACATATTTCACGCTTCTAAATATACCTCAAGCAGAGCGACTGCACCTGAACATTGCCAAGAAATATCTCTCTATAAAAGCAAGTTAAACTTCGATGCATGCGCGCTTACAATTTTCTTTTACCACAAAGCGACGCAATTGAATACATGTCGTCACATTGCCGTAGTTCTCGAAAATGTTTAATTACAACACAATTATAACTTTATTTTATTTTTACAACGCTATTGATACATAAATTTTACACCTAAGCGAGGTCATTGAGCTCTAAGCCTTCATTAAGAAGTCCAATCTATTATAGTGAAAATTAGGTGATCAAGGTCAAGATCTTTGGAGGTTGTCCCTCTTATTTTAATTTCTAGTGTAAAAATACATTACATTAAAAATAAATAAAAGAAAAACTTCCAAAGACCTTGATTTTGATAAATGTTATCAAAGGCATGATTCAACAAACATTTAAAAAGTTTAAACCGTTGGATATTTAGATAATGCTAATACCGGCGATGCTGGGATGTTCTTTCGAATGGGATCGAATCTGACCTTGGCAATACCACTCAAACTAATAAAATCAGTATATAGACTATTTTAAATTTTGCAACTTTCGTCCAAAACATTTTTTTTATAAAACTTATATTTTTCAGGATATTTCTGGTTTTTATACTGTATGTTTACATTTAGTAAAAACATTCAACTAGTACTGAACATTCAACTAGTATTGAAACAAATATTTATTAAAATTTACATTTTTCTCTCAGTATTGCAATACTATTCAATTGCATTCTGGAGTTAAATCATAGAGATTCGATTTACATGAAAAACTGAAATTTACGTTTCAGAGCGAAATCGTGCAATCGAGCAATGCATAAATTCACGAATTATCACCAGGCGCGCATTGTTGGCTTGGCTTCTGAAAACTTTGGTGCCGCGGTTACTCCATGTCAAGTCGAATCTCGTGGATATTACATTGACGCTGCAGATTACCGGGATCCAAGCCGCCGTTTGCTCAGTACATATTACGAGCCACCCTCATTCTCGGTATGTCAAATATTTAACCGAGTTTCAACGCGGAATATCAAATGGTGCGATCGATAGGAGTCAGCAGCTTTAACCACATAGCTCGAACGTCGCATCGTCGCATTTGCGCACACACTAGTGTATCCCCCGGTCCATCTTCCTTTCGACTTTCCTCGCGATCGTAAGCGAGGAGAGCTCCCTCTCTCTTGTACCGGACTTTCTTTCGACTCACGACTTTCTCTCGGGATCATAAACGTGCGCGAGGATTCGAAATATATATTCGTCCCCAGGCAAACGTATCATTTTACAGTCTCTCTGCGTGGCAGGGCGTGCCAGTATAATCGCAATATATGAATTATTCGAGTCGGCGAAATGTAAAAAAAGAAAAGTGATCGAGTCGAAAAGTGATCGAGTGGCGCAGAATGAATCCTAAGAAAAGAAATCCGCGAGAGAGCCCTTTCTTGTAACTACTCAAATATCCGCAGACTTTATTTGTATTCAGATCTTTGTTATTGGATGTGAAGTTTCATATTTCTAGATATTTCGCAATATCCTTTTCATAAAAGTAGACATACGATACATGGATCGATCAGAGAGAACAAATATCAGCAATCTTCTTTATTACAAAAAGATACGTATATGCTTTATAATAAATACGCAAAATGTAATTATTCCATTTTGTGAAGCTCTTTATAAAGAAAAAAATAAAAATAGGAATCTATCTATATAAAATAGGAATCTAATTTTTTCTCATTAAATAATCATGCATGAAAGATGTATGTTAGATAATTTACATTTCGAATTAAAAAAATCTAAAGAAAATCTTTTCTTTTAAAAGCGATAAGAAAAAAAAAGATGCATCATTGTCATGATAAAATTGTTGACTTTAAAACTTCCTGTGAAAATCGATCGATCCCTACGGAACGATTTTCGTTATCCCTGCAACCACTCCTTCCGCCTCTCTCAGCGCCTTCACTGGGTGGATGCCACAATACGATCGCTCAAGCGTGTCATTCTGGCATCTCTTCCTAGTATCAACGACCTCAACGACTCCTACATCATCATCTAGAATACATTGGAAATATCTAAAGCCGTGAAGTTCACTCAAACCCATATAACTACGAGAAAAGGTATGCACTAACCTATGAGGGTCTAAGTATAAACCAGTTATGCTAAAATAGAATCACTTGCCACGCTTTGCCTTTGAGCAATGTCGAGTATTCCATGTTGCCAAGTAAAACATGGATTTATATGAATGTCAAATTAATATCATTTACGCTTGAAAATTGCATATACAGAAATTATATACATTTAATGTTATATAACTCATAAGATGTAATAAATTCAAAATACACAGTATTTTAATTATAAATTAATAACAGAAAATATCTTATATGCATACATATGTAGTATCATATATTTAATAATATATATTCAGTACCCACTAATAGAGTTTACAAAGATCCATCGCGTGAAATTTGTCCGACACTAAATTCTAACGTTTCCTCGACGCCGATAAGCAGCAGTAAATTTTACAACGTGCCGGAATAATTTTTTTAAAAAGCGCTAATTCATACCATGAGGTCGTGACACGTCTGTATCAAGCGTGCCTTCAACCTGCGAACGGCGATTCCTCTCACGTAAGGATTACGATTTACGTCGGCACGTGCTCCTCGTGATTTCTAAAGCCGCCGGGAGCAAAGGATAATGGTCGTGAAGAGAGAAGTGCGGGATCGGTGAGGATAGCGAAAGAGATGAGAGGGAAAGACTACGAGAAAAGACGGATGGACCGGTGAACTTGCTCGATTCGACGAAGCCAAGGGGTTCCCCAGTCTCCACCAGCTTATCGATTCCGAAAGCCGACTCGCGGGTGGTCCCTCAGCGTCTTCCCGATCTCTTTTCTCGTGATGTTCTTTTCTTTGTACGAAAGACGGCACGAAAATACACAGGCACTGGCCCGCGAACTGCCCCCAGGGGGCCGGCTCCTTCCATGTGGGTGGCTCTCGCGTGCCGGGGTCTAATACGTTTCTAATTGAAATGTTTATCGAGTGGCTCCGAAGGATCATTGGCAAACTATTTATATAGATTCTCGATAAATTGGACGATCGAACGAAAAAGGACCTAATCAATTGTTCATATAATGAATTAAAGGTAATTAGTTTGCAGAATATACATATTTCTGATACGAAATTTTCTTCAGCTTTCTTTAAAACATCCTAGATTAATCAATAGATCACAACTTTCATTAACATTGAGATAACAATCGTAAAATGCGTTTAAATTCGAATTATGAGCGAAAAAAGAAACAATAATATGAAGATAAAAGTCATATACACGTACAACATACTCTCGCAGAATATTCGTGTCCTGTTACGACTTTAAGTGTAGGTATTTGAAATCTTCTTTGATACAAAGTTTTCTATCTACAGGAAAGTGTCTCCAGACGGCGAAATGAAAGATTGCGAGGGAGAACTGTCTGCCTGCCATTCACCCCATCCTCTCTTCGCGTTCGTGCGTAGACAGGAGAGCATAATCCAGCTTAACCGATCGCAGCCGTGGCGCATGATGGCACGTGCACTAAGGGGATGTTTGTCATTGCTCGTCGGTCTCATATCTTGTGCTATGCGTAATTGATTTCGCGCTGGCTTCAGGTCCGTCTGGCAGTCAGCAGTAGAAGAGAACGAGTAGAGACATCCTTGTCTCCTTTCGAATTACCTCGCGACACGCAACCGTACAGTTACAAACATAAACGACTTGCAGTCTACAATGAAGTTAAATTTGTACCAATATCTCATACAACATCGCTTAATCTTCCTCATCTGTACAAATGTTTCAATTGATTTAAATCCACATTTACACTTATCATACTATATTAAAAAAATATATAAGAAATATGATAATATGATAATATATTGTGCAACGCTTTTCGTGTTTCCATGTTTTACATCGTACATTAAATTAATGTTGTATGAAATACAGCAGATGTTGAAAAATCTGCATATCAAGAATTCCAGAGTGTGCCCAAACTCCAAGATATATGAACATAACTTGAAGCACGTTCGCGACTTTAATCAAAGATCAGAGACGACGTACACTGTACTTTCGACGGTGGTCCAGAACGCCGCGATCGCGTGCGCTCGCATGCTCTCTCGGAAACGCTTAGATCCCGCGCGACAAATTCTCAAGCGCGCCGCTTCGTAATTGCGATTTACGACTGTGGCCCTCGTTCTCCACCATCCTCACCCGCCATCACCCCTTCCTCCTCCTTTCCAGCGGGCCGAGCACTTAATGGCGTGTTGAATAACGGATTTATATACAGGGCCTGAAATACGCGCCGGGACGCTCGCGATACGCGACGGACGTGTTTACGACGCCGAAAATACAAATTGCACTGCGCGACCGCGATGCAGCACTCCTCGAGACATCGCAAAAAGTTCCTTCCGACGGATTCATAAAAAATGACAGACCGCCGCCCGCCCTCTACATGCTTCATTAGCCCAGTGGTCGATGAATGAGATGAGAAAGAAAGAGAGAGACAGAATTTCGGATCCAAGTTTCTTGTTAACGAAGTGTGTTACATTTTGTGTATCCGGTTGCTGCGAACAACTTTTGTAAGCTAATTATGTATGAATAAATAATAGAGGATGAACGCTGGTAGGTAGAGCTGTCTGGTCAGATAATCATAGGTTTCATTGTGGCTATTTTAAGAAATTTAATTTCGTTTCAAAGCGATCACGCCATGTATATCTTAATACGAAACTTTCAGTGTAACGCTAATATTTGCATAAACTCTTCTATCTATATATAGTCGTAAATATCTCGCTTAATCGAATTTTAAACACAATTGTAAACAATGCAAGCACAGTATCTTAATATTGTACAACAAGAAATGATAGCGACAGAATATCATGACTGTTAATAATCGAGGTCGTTTTTACTAGGAATGATTAATGTTTACGTATGGGAATTTGCTTCATCGAAAAAGCTGATCTCCAGCTGCGTATGGCTACCATCCAGACTAACATATAGAAGAATAGCCATAACTAACATGCAAAACATCCATGAACCCTAAATCATTTACACATACATTGAAATTTATGAAATTTTGTTTCTCTTTACCTCTTTTTTAATTGACATCATAATCTATCAAGATAATTTACTAATATAGCAAAAAACATTACAAGTTTAACAAAATTAAATATTAAAACATTTTCGAAGAATTTCGCAAATATTCGTAATGCAATTCATGCGGAAAAACATCTAGTAAAACGTTATGATTTATCACATATTTCACGAATTCTAAGTACTCGTCATTCGAATAGAATATCGGAAAACTCAGACTCCGAGCGAGCATGGCTATGGTCCAAGGAGCGATCACGAGCGCACATGGTCACCGTAAGTTTCATAAAGGAAACGTAGCGGCGGCGTGCAGTACGGAGTGAAACGGTAGAAGTTGGAAGACGAAGCATAAGAGAGGAAGCATCGAGCACATACGGGAGGACGAGGGTCGGGTGGACTTGCCGGCGTGTACTTGGCAATCGAAGGAAGCGATAAACCACGAAGACAATGCGAGTTCTCCATTGTCGGAGCTACGGAGTCTGGGATGGAGGAGCTTCCTCGAAAAAGATGGAACGGAGAGAGAAGAGAGAGAGAGAGAGAAGAGAGAGAGAGAGAGAGAGAGAAAGAGAGAGAGAGAGAGAAGATTCGTAGGACAAGCAGAGGAGGAATACGAGAGGTAACGTCGCAAAGGTCCACGCAAAAAGTAAACCGACTACCAGAGCTCCTAGTCCTATTGACTAACTTCAGCATTCACCGCCGCGCCGGTTTACTCGCTTCCTCCACTCGCTCTCTTATCATGCCCCTCCTTTCCCTCCTGCACATCGCCATGTCCTCCGTTTCTGCAATTAATTAGGTAGCTCTCGACCACGGCGATCGAGCACGGCGATGTTCGGCGAACTTTTAATCCCAACCACTCGTGACTCCCCGCTAGCTCCCTTCGTCATCGTGTCCCGTAGAATCGGCTAGGTCGGTACTCTTTCTGCTTCTTCTGCATCCTTGGCGTCCGCTTCTCCGATCATCTCCCAACCTCCTCCCGGCCACCAGCGCGCGGAACTCTTTCTTCGGAACCGCCGCGTATTTCTTTCAGTTGCACTGAACAACATGTGCTCATTCCACCGGTTCACTCCTCTCAGAACGCTTTTTACATCGAAGAAATATGCTAAAGATCAACGCGATCTAAATTCGTGTAATTATGAAACATAATTTTTGTCGAATCGATCATGGCTCGGGGGTTGTTGGAGTACTACTTCGGTTAGAGAATTTTTAAATGATCATATAAAACTTATTTCAATATTGAGATTGCATCTACGTAAAAATTAAATGAGAGTGGATGTGATAACTGAGAATTAATATAATAAATTTATTGGGTTGTCCGGAAAGTTCGTGTCTACTAACCTATATAATTTAATAAATGTATACTAAAATTTAAATCTTCTGCGTTTCAATTTTCCTTCAAAATCGGCACGAACTTTCCGGACAACCCAATTATTCTCGGCACATGCGATATATCCACGTTCAATTACACTCGAAATCTCTTTCCTTTTAATATTAGAATATTGAATATTCTTAATAATAATTATAAAAGCTTTAATATTAAATCAACATTTTTCAGTAATAAACTACAAATTACATATTTAGCAGGCAATCATAATAAATTGATAAAAATTCTAAAAAATATTGCTAATTTATCTACAAGTATCGTGTTCACTTTAATTTACATTTAAAACCATTTATTTACAGCTTTCTTTTATAAATACAAAAAGACTCGATATTCTCATAAACATTTCTATCAAGCTATTGTGCTGAGGTGGAATGCGAATAGCAGTTAAATAATTTCCCGTGTCCGTAAATGCAATTAAGTTTAACTAGTCCATGCCATTGTCCAGGCATCTCCAGGAAAGTGGAGGCCTATTTTTTGAACTAAGAATCTATCGATTATCCCCGACGAGGATCCATTTGATGTCATTTTTCGCCCGTCTTTCTGAGGAACCTACCGTCCTCTAGACCGTATAAATGATTGTCTCCGTCCATTCGCTGCCACCGTAAGCGTTTTTCTCTATAGCGAATGATCCCCTCACCACCCACTCACACCACAGTCCTAAAACCCTCCACCATACGGATTTGTCCTCGACAATAATCGACGGGCGGATACCAACGACGTCTCGTGCATTATCAATCCCGAGTAGAATCCCGACGACAATCGCTGCCACCATCGCGAGAACGTGCCGCAAGAAAACCACCGGAAAAACACGTCTGTACGTTCGAGAAGACTTCCCGCTCGAACTGAGAGATTGGGAAATACCGCGAAATAGGGAGAGGAGACAGCGGTGGTAGCGGTAACGGTGGTACAAGGAAGGTGGCTGAAAAAAAAGGTGAAACGGTCGTTTTCCGTGCAGAAAATATGATTCCCTTCCGGCATGAGACGTTGATCGAGAATCCCTCGATTAGGAGGATCTTCTTTTCTTTTTTTCCACGACCCTTCTCTTCCCTCTTAAAGGAAAGAGATTTCTCGGCGCTCGCTGCGCGTGAAGTTGGTAAAAGGATGGAGGAAACGACCCATTGGCAACGTCCTTGCAACTTTTCCTCGCAAGAAGGGCAGAAACGAAGAGGAGAGGAGAAAGAGAGAGAGAGTGAGAGAGAGAGAGAGAGAGAGGGAGAAGAGAGAGAGAGAGAGAGAGAGAGAGAGAGAGAGAGAGAGAGAGAGAGAGAGAGAGAGAGAGAGAGAGAGGGTATATATAGCGTGAGGAGAAAAATAGAGGCGGAGTGTGGATAGAGAGAGAGGAAGAAAAAAGAGGAGAAAATAGAGCGTGGAGGTGCGGATACACGCTACATTTTCTCCTCTGTTTTCTCCCTCTCCCCAAAGCCCCAATGCGCCGATATTTTTCAGAAGGCGGAATATAAACCCTCTCTCTCTCTCTCTCTCTCTCTCTCTCTCTCTCTCTCTCCTCTCTCTCTCTCTCTCTCTCTACACATTCCCACTACCCAAAGCAAAGCAAGTCCACATTTCTCCCTTAGGACAACTCCACGCTATTCCTATTCTAAGGAGAGAGACAGAGAGAGAGACAGAGAAAAACAGAGGGATACAGAGAGAGAACCCAACATCAGAATAAACTTCTCTCTAGACTCAGAATAACACCAAAGTCAACAAACGCCATGGATTCGCAGATC
>Ga0157363_1008042_pt1 | contig 10012 bp, 5 predicted proteins | sample AttsexASBM1_FD_111477 | JGI IMG/M metagenome (GOLD analysis project Ga0157363, IMG submission 111477) | Fungus gardens microbial communities from leaf cutter ant in Ribeirão Preto, State of São Paulo, Brazil - Atta sexdens ASBM1 | ecosystem: Host-associated > Fungi > Mycelium > Unclassified ...
CAAACTGAAAAGGAGCTTGCAGAATAGCTTGGCGTTACGCAGCAAGTCATTTCCGTACGATTACATACGAATAAAGATTGAATTTTACAAAAAAAAGCTCAGAACTTTTTTGTACACCTAATACTTCCATATACTTCAAAGTATAACACATATAAAGTCCATGATGGTACATACAAAAATGTTAGACAGTAAGACATAAACAGTAAACAAATTAGCCAATTGTAGTAAAGACTGTAGGGCTAGTAGTGAATCCAATGTTACGATTTCCTTATTACGTCTTTGTATATGCCATGGATTTAAACAGAGTGAGAAGAGAAAAATCTGAATACTAATTGGTACGTTATAAGGTGATAAAAACAGAATTCCAACTATCAGAAATTTATCGCTGTTGTCTTATTCCATGTTCCTATGTGTATCGATATGCATTTCCATATGTTGGATTCCTCTGTTCCTATTGCTATCAATATTAACTATCGCTATTGCTATTTCTATTGCTATCGTTATTATCTCTATAGAGCTTGTGCTTGTGTTCAGTGCTTTAGCAGTCTAGTATAACATAACATAAATCATGATATGGATACAAGAAAATCACTTTTAATTGGTGTATGTTTTAACAATTCCTGAAAGAGAGAAAGAAAAAGAAATAAATAAGAAAAAAAAATTAAGAGAAAAAAATAGTAAATGTGTCTCCTTCTCTCTTACAGATTTTTATCAAAACTACTATCTTGCATATAAAACGGTGGCTCATGTTGGCTAGACTCTTATTGGCGTCTCCAGTTTAAATATATTTATAACACTTGCCATACTACTTTATGCATCTTTATCTATCTTTATCTATCTTATTTAAATCTAATAATTGAGAAAATTGATTATATATTACCATTACCAGTCTCGCGAATCAAATAATCTCGGGTTGAATCATGTTTTGCAATTTGATAAAAAATATAAATAATTTGTAAAACCATTTCATCATCCTCTTGCTTGGCTGTAATGATATTACATATTGAAAATAATACTTGTCGGGACATAAACATATGGTTAAAATATGTATGGTTTTTTGCGTATGTTTGCTTTTTAATACATACCTTTAAGCAGTTCAATAAGAGAAAGAAGTATATCAGCCTTACATAACAAACGAGCACAATCTTCATCATGAGCTGCAGTGCCGAGAAATATGACAATCTCAAGAACTATATCATCTTGAGCTTTACCTATAGATATAAAAACTGATGTAACAAAATTTAGATTGAGATTTAATATTACTTTAATTTTATATATTACTTTAATTTTATATATTAACATTAAATACAAAGAATAATACAAGATAAAAGAGAAAAGGATCATACCTGGAACCAAATTATTACGTATCCATGGTATAAGATTGCAGCGTTGAATGATTTGAGAATAATCCAAATCAGATAATTCCAAATTGCCTAACACGCCAATAACTTCCAGTACAAAGTCTTGAGAATCAGACTGAGTCAAGGCCATTGCGAAATCACCCACAAATTCCTATTAAATATATATGAGCAAAAATTACGATAATAATTATATTTGTTATATTAATCCTAACATTGTTTCAACTCACGACAAAATTTTCTTTTATCGAATTGTGTTGGGAAATATTTCTAATCATCTTCATTACAAGGGCATCTTGATTTCTAAATGCAATTTTTATGAGATCTTGCAAATGATTGTTTTCCACCATCAGTTGCGCATTCTTATTATTAATAGCTAAATTTATGCCGAGTGCTATTAATTCAGATCTTACATGTTCATCTTCAGAAATTACCATGTTTGTTATCTGAATAGAATGTATAAATATACAGTTAATTTCAAGCTTGTTAAATTTATATCAAAATTTTGTAGATTTTTATATACCATTGAAATACAATCCGTATTTGTAAACATTGCTTTCACTTTGTCATCCATACTGGCATGATAAAGTAGTCCCACAATTATGCTCCTATTTTTTATATCAGCTACGAATATAATATTGGCAATGTATAGAATTAATATATTGAAGATTATGTAGAATTTTCATTTTTTATATATTATTATATGTAAAAACGAGAGTATATGTAAACACAAATCTTACCTTGACTAAGCAATTTTATCCATTTTGGTAACATACCCACTCTAATCATTCTTGCTCTCAATTTAGCATCAAAAGAAAGATTAAATAGCAATTTTAAAGTACTTAGCACAAGGTCAGCATTATTGTTTTGTAAAAGTCTCGGTAATTTGTCTATAATATTTTCTTCTATCTGTAAATGTGAATGTACATTTACATTTTTATTTTAAGATACATTTTTTTTATATAAGATACTTTTTATAAGATATATATGATATTTATATAAAATATTTAATATTACCATAAGATCTTTGTTTTCGCGAAAAATGGATAACTTTTTCAAAAATGTAACAACCAGAATCAACAAGTCTGTGTTCGTCCTGTCTAACGTTTTTATCAGCATACCAATGACATTTTTTTTACGCATTTTCCTTTCAACTTCCATAGCGTTTTCGGCAATATTTAAGAGTAGATAAAATGCTACTCGCAATAGTTGCTCTTGCTTTTTAGTCAAACTCTTAAACTTCTTGCGACTTTTTTCTAGTTCCTCCTTCAGCTTCTTAATATCACTCTCAGAGACGGTTATAGATACTTCCATAGATCGTTTTTTGACTTCATAATCCAATGGACCTTCCATATTCCAAATATCATCAATGATTCTAATCTTTCTATCACAGTTGTCATTATTGCCTGCTGAGAAAAACGTTAGACCTGTGGTGTTTTCAAATTGTTTCCGACGTTTCTCCATATCCTCCTTCCACTGGTCATAGCGACATAACTCAAAATCAATTATATCCATACAAAGAGAACCGATCTATACATGAAAGAAAAAAATGTGGATATATTTCCAAAAGTTGTCTAATCCTTTCAAGTTTTATCAATGTTTACAACTTACTCTGTATTCGAGCACAATGTTATGAAATTGACTATACGTTGAGAAGCAAAAGAAGATATAAATGATGTTCGTGGACAGTTCTATACTGCGCCGCCAATCTTCTCTCAGAACTCGAGCTAATGCACTTAATAACGATTCTGTATAAACAAAAAGATAATTTCACATGTTATTATGATTAATTACAAATATTTTCAATGATACATAATTTTCTTATCACTATGAATCAAATTAAAATTATCTAAAATTATTTATAGAAAAAAATATATAACATAAAGATTACCATTTTTTGTCAATTCCAAAAGGTTATCAGGTACCCTCGCTAATTGTAAAATTAATGATGAACCTTTAATTTTGCCTGGTATCTCTTCATATAATAATTCAATATAACTATCGACGTTACTAATGACTGCACGTTCAACTTCGCTGTTCTCTGTGATCAATGAATTCGACGATGCCGGTCTTGGCGGTTGAGAATTACTATCACTACCTAAGAAAATTATAAATTTATTAAACTTCTATCTCAAACATATAAAAACAGCAAACATAAAAATCATGTTACATTACCTGCAATAATATCATTGGTTCGACGATTTTGTAGATAATAAATCAATTGCTCAACTTCGTGTAGTTTAGATTCATGTATCAATGAGCACTTTTCCATTACCTCTTTGGCTAAGAGAGAAACATTTGTATCGGCGTTTAAACTCTTCAATCTGATTATCTTTTGACATTCCTATATACAATGACAAACATACAACAATAGCTTACGTCTTGTAAGTCAGTTATTTATTTATATAAGAAAAACGTACTTTACGATCGCCAAGCATAGGATCTCCCAATTCCCCCAATATCAGTGCCTCAACATCATAATTTACTACCAGAGCCTTTTCTGTTGGATGAACATCCAATGTCCCGGATCTTACTTTCCTAAACATCAATTATTAGAATTGTATATGTTCTGTTATTATGCTATAAGCGTGCTGTAAATAGTTTTTTCATTCTTTGTTATCAATATTCACTGGCCTAGTTTCCATCGAGAGTTTAAATCGGATCAAAATGTCAGAATCAACCAACTACAATCAAGTACTTCCCTGTTATGGTTGAACGACAGAGGAATGCTCGATTGTAGTTGATTGGTTCTTACATTCTAATTCGATTTAAATCCTCAATGGAAACTAAGCCGTTGATTGGTTTTTACATTCTGATCCGGATTAAATCCTCGGTGGAAATTAGGCTATTGTGCTAAAATATAATGCCTGTTCTAAAGAGCTTTACAATAAGAGACACAGGTGACACGGGCTGTAGTCAAAGTCTCGCTACAAATACTTTGAAGCATTTGATGGACCAATTAGAAGAATTTTACAAACTGACCAATTAAAAAATGCTTCAAAGCGTTTGCAGCATCACGTTGACCCAACGGTGTGGAATGGTGAATCGTTGCATTCTTGTTGTTCGCCAATATTAAACAGAGATGGGATAATTACCGTTTCGCATAGTGTTGCTTGTTGGAAAGCTTTCCTGCTAAAGCTCTATAATCTATAACCCGTATTTAGAACGCGCTTTTATCTCTGAAATTCTATAATAATATGCATAATGTAAAGTATAGTATGTTAAGTGATTTACACGGAGTGACTTTTATTCGCTAGAAACCGCGTCTAATGATGTCATAACGAATTCGCTACTAGGGCTACGTTCCAAAACTTTCTCTTTGAGGAAAATTTTACTCTATATATATATGTATATATATATATATATATATATATATATATCGAAATATATAGTACACATAACGTATACTAGCATATAAAGGTCACGGTTCGATTCAACGATTAAAAAATATCCTTGTTGTTTATCAAAATAAACGAAGACAAACGATGCTCATGAGCGTTGTCAACATTGAACCACGGCAAGAGTAAAATCTTCCCTGGAGAGGAAATAATCTAAAAACTTTTTTTAGATGCGGGTTTGTTTTTATTAGCATAATCGCGGCGAATACCGCTTTCGACGCTTGTCGCTAGCTTTTGCTGCTCTTCCAGAGCAAATTTTTAAAACATCAGCATGAAAAGACGAATTTTTCTGGAACGTCTCGGTCACTCAGACCATAAGCATTAGAGAATAATCATGTCATTGAATGACGTATATTCGAGCCACTGTTGTGCTTTGTGCCCAGCGATTCGCTTGATCACTCGACGCTAGGACTTCAAAATTTTAGTCGTTAGCGAATAAAAACCAAGCGTATAGAAGAAGCTTTCATCAGCGAATTCGCTGACGAATTAAAAAGCTTGCTTCAAACGAATAGCAGCAGAATCGAGAAAATCGCCAGCGATTTATTATGATGTCACTTGATGCGATTTCTAGTGAATAAAAATCGCTCAGTGTAAGTCCGGATTCTCATATGCTGGGTAACGCTGGGTAACAGCGTTTTAACACCGAACGCTGATTGGTGAAAAACGGATGATGGAGGTAAAATTTACTCTCAACAATCAACTTTTCACTAATCAATGCTCTGTTCCAATCAAAGCGCTGTTGCTCGTATGAAGATCCGGGTTAAATCACGCTTTAGCGCGCTAACATCGTTGTAAGCGCGTTCTGAATACGAGTCTATTAAAGTAGCGCATAGATCCTCCATTTTTTACTAATCATATCCTGTATACCAATAATACTAAGCGCTTATTGGACTGAGTCACAAATGGCGGTCGAAATAGCGAATAGGAAGACTGTCGGTATTTCAGCTCTGATCAAAGGAATGCACTACTTTGATATATAGAGCTTTATGTTCTACAATAGCTGCAAGCATAATGCTAAGTGATTTATTTTGAGTGCGTTCGGAAATCCGTGAGGGAACACTATTCGCGCTATTAGCGCTATCAAGCTGTTCACGGAATTGCAGATAGCACTAACACGATTATGACGTTACTAAGGCCCTGCGCACAATAGAAGGAACCATGTATTCCAATGAATCCAATTTCTGATAAATTAAAGTCGTTTATTCTTTATTCCTAATTCCTTATTTCTTCTATTGTACGCAGAGCTTTAAGTGTTGTCTACAATGGCTGTGTTCCAAAATTCACTGCTAGTATTAAAAATCTATAGTTTACATCACGCACTATAGATTCAGTACAGTTTAGAACACAGCCAATGAATAGTAGCACTAGAGACTGTAGACACATCGGGAATAAGCCGATTTTTCGGCCCAAAAATGGTTAATCAATTAACGTCAAATCAATGCTGATTCAATGTCGCTCGATGTCAAATCAATGTTAATTCAACGTTGATCGACATTAATTCGATATTGATCGATTAATCACTTGTAGTTAGAGATGTACACTGACTAAGATTGCACTTTTTTTTTTGGAATACAGTTCCCTCACCAAGCGATTAGTTTTTGGATCCGTAAGTAAAAACCAATCGCCCAGTGAATAGGCTGCATTCCAAAAACCATAGAAAAAAATCTGTTGCAATCTTTTTGCAGTCGGTGAGTGTACATACTAAAGCATAAAATAAGTTCATAAGAGAAATGGTTGAAATCTATTTTGCTTACGGATTTACTCTACAACTCTATTACATCCCCAGCTACAAATGATTATCGAATTTACAACATACAAATGATTAATCGAATCAACATCGAATCAATATCGAATTAACATCGATTTGACATCGAGTGACGTTGAATCAGCATAGATTTGACATTAATGGATCAACCATTTCTGGATCAAAAAATTAACTTACTCCCGACTTGTCTACAGTCTCTATTGCTACAGTGTCTACTGTTACTGTTCATTGTAGGCAACGCTTTAGGGTCGCACACAAAATTCCGTACGTGTTAGATATAACAAATAGTAAGATATAAACTTAAACCGATGGACCAATCAGGATACTACTTTAGATTACGTAATCTAATGGAAATAACAGTAAACTTATCCATAACCTCGTAATAAGACAAATTTCAACTGGTTAAAACTCACCTTATGAATAAGTTTACTGCTATTTCTATTTCCGTTAGAGTACGTAGATTTAAAGCAGTATCCTGATTGGCTCATCAACTGAAATTCACGTTTTAAAATTACTATTACAGAAATGTAATGTCTGCAGCAACCCTAACGCCTCTTCTATAATAGGATTTAAGTCCTAAGAAATTGGTCAATCACAATTAAGTGTGAAAAGAATAATTAACTTTGATTGGTTAATTTTTTACAACTTAACTCTATTGTAGAACAGATCTAAAGGCTGCCGCAGACAAAATTTTTGTAACAATCTTAAAACAAAATGGTTGGATATAACAAGGCAATAAGAGTTCAAGCACGGTAATTTTTGTGCAAACCAATACGGTTAACAAAACAACTTTATTAATAATTAATCCGTTTACATATTTCGGTTCACTTTTGAGCCATCCTCAGAGATATGATGTTATAATCACAAAAAAATTTATTTACCAATTAATTTATTTCAGTGAGCCACCTCCATATTATATTAATGAAAACTATAATATAAAAACGAACTCTAATAACAATCTAAAATGTATTAAAATTATTAAAAGGTAAATTATTGGAAACAAAAATGATTTATTGTAAAATAATAAAGCTTAAAACTAAAAAAAATTCACATATCGCAAACTTAAATTTTAGTTTAATCAAAAACCAGTCATTGACCATTCAGCGAATCAGTGTCAATTATGTTGAAATTAACGAATTTTAATATACCTAAAACATTAATTGCAAAAAAAAGGAAAAAAGAAGAGAAAAAAACTGATATTAATTATAATCTAGACAGATATTAAATCAAAACTGAATCTTTAATAATTTAATCTTAATGTTAACAAAGAATGTACACTGATTAGCTGGCAATGCTCTGATATTTATAATCCGTTTACAATTAGAAAGTAGACCTTGGGAAGTTCCTCCAAATCTGTCTACAAATTGAGGCCACGTGCTTGTCTCTTGATGTGTAGCATCTCTGACATCAATCTGTTTCTGTACTGAGATTCCTCATCCAAAATTACAATATTTTCCCAATCGAATTCGTGATCCTCTTCCAATCGGTGGTCTGTTATGACAGAATGTGTGATTGTGTTCCACCAAATATGATTTCTGTGCTCAACTCTCGTCTCGTCTTCAGCTATCTTCCTGTTTGTTCCACGTAGCTCGCATCGCAATCTTTACAACAGATCTTGTACACCACATTAGATTTCTTTTCATGCGGAAGAAGATCCTTATGTATCTTGATGAATTCACGTAACTTATTAATACTATAAAATGATATTCTAATATCCTCTGTTTAATCTATTAAATTATTTTACAATAAATCATTTTTGCTTTTTTAACAAATTTACCTTTTAATAATTTTAATACGTTTTAGATTGTTATTAGAGTTCGTTTTTATATTATAGTTTTCGTTAATAGGTGAAAATCACTGAAATGAATTAGTAAATTTGTAAAAAAAAAATTTTTGTAATTACATCATATTGTCTCTGAGGATGAATCAAAAGTGAACCAAAACATGTAAGCGGATTAATTTATTAATAAAGTTGTTTTATTAACTGTTTGCATAAGATTAATTTTTATCTAGTTTACATTGTGCACTCCGGCCTAGTGGTGAATCATAAAGATTGAGATTGCATTCTGTTATTTACTACAAGAAAATAAAAAATTTACATTATGTATACTCTAAAAATTTAAATTATTAGAGAGAAAAGTTTGGTCAGTGGTTGAGAGAATAGAATCCCCTACATTAACTTAATCTCGAATATTAAATTTCTCTGGTTAACCACTGCTAACGATACGCTAAAGAATAAAAATAACCTATCAGAAATCATGTATTGTGGAATATACAGCTTCTAATAGGCTGAAATTCTCTGTTCCTTTTATTATGGGAGCCTCTTATGCTATTGACTCCTCGAACAGCATTGGTAGTGTTTGCATGCATAGCGTGAATAGCATCTCCCCGAACGCATCCATTCACAACAACCTTGCTTTAAGAAGCAGAAAGCTGTAAGATATTGACCAATCATAATTGATTATTTTTCTCATATTCAACTGATTAATCGATTTCTTAAAACTTTATGACTTATGACCTCTTAAAGTAAGATTGTGGATAAGGTAATTGTACTTATAAAAATTAATTAATCAGTCAAATATGAAAAGAATAAAGGTTTGTTGCTTAAAATCTCCACAAATGTTCACACATAAAAAAGGATAAATATATATTCAGACATTGAAAAAAGAGAGAGCAAAACTGCTAAGCGCAAGAAATGCAAATAATGCGAAAAGATCGAATTGAATGATCGAAATGATTGTAAGAGCACTACCGCATACAAAATTCCGAAACAGTGACCGTAAGACGTAAAACTTAAGCCGCTGAGCCAATCAGGATATTGCTTTAGATTTATATAATTTAACAGAAATAGAAATAATAGTAAACTTATCTATAACCTCGCAATAAGGTGAATTTCAATCAATTGAAACTCGTCTTATATAAGGATTAGTTTATTGCTATTTCTATTTCTGTTAGAGTACGTAGATCTAAAGCAGAATCCTGATTGGCTTATCGGCTTAAGTTCACGTCTTAAGGACTTTCTTCGACTGCAGTTGTACTCAACCAACAACCACATTAGTGCTCACCACTATGAAAATTTTTATAAAAATTTATTTCACTTTTATTAGTATTATCAGATATTCCATAAGTATTTTTACAATATAATATGCCTCCCATCTTCGCTACTATCGCCGATCGGAAAAATAGCAATTTTACTTACTTTGCTACTTATTTTGCGCAATGATTTCTTAAAAACGAATACCGGAAGCCATTTCAGACAAATTTCATATTCCTTGTAATATCAAGTTTTATGTCTCATTGTTTGTTTTTAAGAAAAACTTTTTTTACAGTAAATAAAAAGACCATTTTCGAATAAGCTTTAGATACGAATCCTATATGTAAATGTGTGTGTGTGCGTGCGTGCATGCGTGCGTGCATGCGTGCGTGCGTGCGTGCGTGCGTGCGTGCGTGCGTGCGTGCGTGCGTGCGTGCGTGCGTGCGTGCGTGCGTGC
>Ga0157363_1008043_pt1 | contig 10011 bp, 3 predicted proteins | sample AttsexASBM1_FD_111477 | JGI IMG/M metagenome (GOLD analysis project Ga0157363, IMG submission 111477) | Fungus gardens microbial communities from leaf cutter ant in Ribeirão Preto, State of São Paulo, Brazil - Atta sexdens ASBM1 | ecosystem: Host-associated > Fungi > Mycelium > Unclassified ...
ATGAAGTTTATAATGAAAAATTTAGCAGATTATTTCAATTATTTTAGTAATTAAATCGCAATTTATCTATCGCTGCTGCAGGAAATTACGTCGCAATTGTTTTTTCTTAGGGTGTGTTCAAATTATCAAACCGAAACTCGAGTATTTCGGTAAACATTTATTACGCGGCTCGGCAAAAAATAATGAAAGTTAATTGAAATGCTCGTGGCTTGTGGAGTTTCAGCTCGATAGTCTAAATGCACCCTTATATTCTGATAAATTGAATGAATAAAATGAAGATATATAATATATTCAAGAGGTTATTAATTACTCAATGCAATCGCTGAAATTGTTACATTCCACGATTATACCCTATTCTCAGCGCTAAATGTTCACCGACGTACGCGTTATACCACACTGTAAACACTGTATATAACGAGCATATACGTTAACCGAACACGTGTCCTCCTCATATATGTAAGCAGAGTGTCCCGTGTCTTCAGGTACTTTATAGCGAGTAGCGATTAAAATTATGCATTATGCAGCTCGAACTACGTAGCAAACGTTCGTATTTATAGCAGATCATTATTTATGACTGCATATGGGTGCCGTGGCGATCCGCGGCCGCCCGTCATAATCAATTGTGTAAATATAAATTGATGATATCAATGTGAAAATTCAGCGTGTGGATTCTTAATCGACCTTATTTCGTCCTTTTGCTAGTTGTCGTGGAGGAGCTCACAGGTATGCGTCATTAATATATGTACATTCAAGTATGTACATTATATATCCGTGTAGTGTCCCTCACATACATGTTCCCTAATCCTGTTGACCGTATCACTTGAATTATTAAGATCGACGATCAGGATGGGCCCACCAATACACTTGCTGCAAAATGACAAAACAAAAACGGTGGGCTCTCCTCTTTGTCATAGCACGTGCATCTCCTCCTATCTATATCTATTGCTTTTAATCATTCTGCAAGAATCACTCTGCTACCCAGCGAATCCTAAATCTCTATCTCATGTTCGTTTATCCTTTCACTCACAAAAGATACAGCGGGTGTCATAGCGAAATTTAGATAGCGAAATTTAGATAGCATTTCGCTGTCGCGTAAAAGTTTTTACATTACAAACGTAATAGTAAAACGTTTTGTCACATTAAATCAATTAAACAATAGTTTACTCGAATCGAAATGTTAGTATTATTTTTTCGAATATGGAAAAAATCTAACTAACTTCTTCACAGTTTAAGCTGCTATCTAAATTTCTTCCATACTCCGTGATTTCTTTTTATTCAACTTAGTGACTTCTTCAGCAATGCAAAAATTTAAGTGACTAATAAAAAATGTTTATAAAAGATTCAATTTTTCGGATATTTTTTAGAAATTTTCTTTAGAACTTTATTCGCTCTTTCATATTATCTAAACTAATTCTGTTAGTACTCGCTCATTTGCTCGTAGCTTCTCTGGAAAATCGAGATCCATCGCTTAATCAAATTTTACAATTATTTTCATAATTCCTCTAATCGAGACCCATCTTTTCGCAGGGATCTCTGAGCAGAGCGTTCGGTCTCCGGCCTAGAAGCGAGAAGGCATCACCGTCATCGTCTTCAGACACCGGGAGCCTCGTTAGCCAATGCCAATACATGAGCAGCAGCGTTCGCAGCAACTCGCCACCACCGCCGCAACTTCCGCCGCGGCCGATGTCAACTGGCAGCGGTAAGCGGCATCGACGAGTGAAAAGCATCGGTGACATCGAGTACATAAGCTCAGCCGCGGTCAGCACCCCGGTCTGACAGGAGGGTAGGCCCCATCACTCGGGGCCTTACCGCAGTCTGAGCGAACGCGGTTACTCCTCTTCCTCGTACTCGTCATCTCAGTACGGCTCGTACTCGGGCTACAGCAATGTCCTGGCGGGCGGGGATCAATACCACCCGTATCAGCAGCAATCAGGTGGCAATTACTATCAACAGCTGCAGGGTGGCTATTATTCACCACAAAGTTCCGGACTCCCTTTCCCAGGTGTGCAGAGATACGGTAGTCTGGCTGAAGAGGCATGGTCGTCGTGCTCCACCAAAGGAGACGTTCCGGTGGGAGTCTCGAAGACTAATCATAGGACTTACTTAGCTTAGCTTTCTGTCGCGACATTGAAGATTTTTTGAGCTGATGTTCGTTCAAGATTAACACCACCATGTGCACGACGGTGACAATATTGTATTCTCAAAACTAAAATATGTATTCCTTTTTTAGATTGATTTTATATTTTATCTTCGTTACACGCGAACAATAATTCAGTGAATATATTTATGGCAAAAAAAAATCGCAAAAATATCATGTCACGCGCTTATCGGAGCCAGATGTTGATCAGTGTGATTTTTCATATTTCAAATGTGGCTCGCTATATCAGATTGTACCTACATGATTTAAAGAGATTATTATCAACAAAGAATATATTGCTAAATCTAAGATCCTGAACTTCTGATATACTTCATGTTTTGACATATAAGAATGTTATCGAAAGGTGACCTGATCGGATTTATAATTAATTTGATATAATAAGAGGATTGATGCGATCCCGATAATCATTATCCTTGGATAATCATTATCATTACAGTAAATATGATTACACTTGTTACATAATAACGATAATAGACAATACGTTAGCTGGACAATGGATTACGAAAATACGAATACGTTTCGATCATGTTATGATACAATTATATCTAAAGTTCTAATGAATGAGTAAATGTTGATGTCAGTTATTTCAGAGTTATTCTTCATTACAAGGTAATTATACGTCGTACAAATACTAGACAGCATATCGTGATGTTAAAAGGCATAAAAGAGTCTGACCAAGTTTTATGAACACATCGAGCTATCAACCGATATACGTATATCCAATAGAAATAAATAAGATGTAAAAGAGTATAATTATAATCACAGGTAAGATTATAAATAAGCAAACTAATAATGAAAATTTTTAGTTCAATCGATGTGTACTACGGTGACAATATCTCACACAAACGGTATAATTTTTTATTATTATCATTGCGAACGGCATCTCTTTATCGAGATATAATTATAATTTAAATTGTAAAGTCATTTCTGTATATAAGTTAACACGGAAGAATTGTATCGTGAATATCATTGAAGAATATTTTAGCTTATGAATCCCTGTGAACGAATGAATGAAGCTTTAACAACATCAGCTTGCTAAAAAATAGAATCGCAACGATGTGCTAATTTTGGTATCCCTCGTGTACGTATACATATAATGCGTACGTTTATCTGTATTTTTACGTTATTTTCTATCGATGTGTACGTATGTGTGTGAGTTTCCTACACCATTTAACACGGTGGAAACACTTATCAGATAAGCTTGAGGCAACACGTTCACTCCAGCTAAGTGTATTAGATACCGTGAAGCTATAATGAATATTGAACAGAATCGCCTCACGAAGACGCCTAGTCTTCCATTATATATTCCATCATATTCCGCAGCACGGTGAAATTGAATACATTCCGTTCTTCGTTATTCTCGAACCAAAAGGAAGAAATCGGAAAATTCAATTGTTGCTGCGATAAAACCCTTCTCCATTGCATTGACACATGCGAGAGAATTTTCCAAATACCTACCTTCAAGCTGCAGTCTGTATAAAAAGTTTAAAAAGAATTGCTCTCAAGACGATTACGATTATAATTTTTTTATTGCATATATTATGGTATAATTAATTAATTATGCGACCATCGCGACGCGCACTTCTACAGAAAGGAAACATAAACAAGGCGAGCCACATAATTTAAACTAAGTGCCAGAAAGATTGAGTATTCATTGTAATTTGGCACACTGCCGAAATGTATAACGTTCGGCCCTGCATCATTATATATTAATACATACATTCTCCCCAGTGTTTTACACTCGCGCGGTCGCATAGAAAAAGAAAGACGATATTTTGCAAATAAAATGCACATATTTAACGTGATATTTATTCGTAGATTGTAATTATTTCTTGATATTTATACAACAGCCGCGTGTTCGATCGAACTATTTAATTCTATGTCTATCGGAAAACGATCAGGACCATGATATAATATATTTTATTGCCGGACTAGTATTACCGTCGTTTTGCGAGGCGAAAACGGCGAATTAATACGTTAACTATCGTGACATTCGTGTACCTAAGTAATTTATTTATATAAATTAATTTAGGTCTTTAATTTATTTGTATACGATGTTATTGCGCAACGCGGCCAATATCTCGCTTGAACGCGGCAGATCGATGGGTTCGCTTATTATATATTGGTCGCAGCATGCGCGATCACACATATTTCGATACAAACCGTTGTAAATGTGCTCAGTAACGTCTGTATATATTTGTGTGTACTGTATCTAAACACAGAAAAGAAATTAAATAAATGATTGCCTTTATTTCTACGCGATAGATCTTTCCGCGAAATAATCATATTCAGTATATCTAATATACATTATTATTTTTTTATTTATACAAAATCCATTATATAACATTGCGATGCAAATGAAACATATTCTTTGACAGTATCCTAATATATTTATAATGTAATATATGAACATAATAAACATATAAACAATTCTAATATATAACTATAACTCTCTCAACTCTCGAGTACAGCAACAGATCATTTAAATCCGTAACAAAAATTTTAGACGGTATATGACTGTTACTATAAAGTTCTATATAATAGGTATATAAAAAGACATTGAACTTTCTTCTATTAATCGCGTCATTTACATTCTGTACAAACAGGATGCTTTAGATTCTTTAGAACTTAGATGTAATTTTCATAGCTGTAATTGAGGATTATAAATATAAATATGTGTTTTTTAAATAAAATTTTACAATTTTTTCAAAATGTACAAATAAGGTTAAAACATTAATTTAAACATGTCGTTCTCATATTCCGAAATGTGATGTACAATATTTTCCTATGTGATAAAATATTATAATAATATCTCGTAATTTAGATGTTCACTATCAAGTAGAATTTGAAAAATTTTGCTTTGGAATTATATTTTTTTTTTATATTTATTACTTCTTGTCGATATTTTAAGAATTAATTGGTGCTTTTTAATTGAAAATGTCTAATCAAAATAAATAAATTTTTAATATTTATTGAATGAATTTATTGAATAAAGAAAGAGAGAGAGAGAGAGAGAGAGAGAGAGAGCAACGTAACATAAAAATTAAATTATAAAACTTACAGTTTCCATTTTTTTAATTTTAGAAGTACTAAGTCCGAAATAACAGCTTTGTCTCAAGATCTTTTTATATTGAAATTGTGCTCTTTTGTTATTCGATCTTTACTTGGTGTTATATTAAAATTGATATTTCTGACGACATGAAATAGCGGTGTACTGCGAGGTGTAGACAAATTATTTTTCGAAATTCCACAAGAACTTTTTACAATTTTATTTAGACGTTTTGAACTTCTGTCAAGTGATTTTGTCTCTAAAATCTTATTTGAGAAAATTTTTTTAACAGATTGACTTACTTTCATTGCTATGAGAGGGGTATTCAGCCGATTTGAAGCGTTTAATTTCGTATCGACAGAAAATGGTGTCGATGTATGTATATAATTCGTAGATATTTTAGAATATGTTTTATTATGCAATACGTTAGACCTTCTTCCAGAAACATTTACAGCTCTTTTATTACTAATGTGAGGCATAATACATTTATTATTCCTATTTATTATTTCCTGTGATGATTTTTTCTCATTATCTTCTTGAATCTCTCTTATTTTTTTCAGCGAGTTTTGATTTACTGGTGTAGCTTTCTTTTTAATAATTGTCTTTTTCTTAATTCCAGTAGATTTTATAAAAAATGACTGATCCTCTTGCCAACATTTAGCACGAAGTTTCTCCAATTTTGCAAATCGCGAATCGCAATCCTTTACTTGTAGGTATATCGTGTCCCAAAATCCATGTAAGTCCATACAAGTTACCAATACTTCACAATCTTTTCTCTCGCAATCTAATATTAAATTATAAAATTGTTTAAACTTATGTTTAATTAATATAGTTGTTTGTCCTACTGCTTGATTAATTTGGTAATAAATATCCTCTACATCATCTGTTTGCGATTGAATTTCTATCCATTTTTTGCAAAGTTTTCGAAGTCTATTTTCTTCTTTATATAACAGACGTTTAAAATATATAACGTTATATTTCGTTTCTTTTACTGGCACATCAGAATTGTTTGTTGTATCGTCTCTTATTGTAAGTTTTGTATTAAATAGTCCTGACGAATCTGAAAGCTGATAATAAAACTGAAAATTTCTTTGTTTATTTCATTTGATATTATTTATAAATGTATAACAATAAAAAAATTTACATTAACTATAAAAGAAAATAGCTCGAAAAGATCTATTTTTTCCGAAATTTTTAAATATTTATATTATTATATTATTATTATAATAATATTATATTATATTATATTATATATATATTATATATAATATATATATAATATATTATATATATTATTATTTATATTATAATATATATATATTAGATAATATAAGAGCATAGCAGTGTGACAAAGCGCGAGTTGACCATCTAATTTAATCCTCGGCAAATCAAAAAATTTTCAACACTCGTTGCTCCTCTTGGTGGTCCACCAAAAGTACTATTGCCAAGAAAACCCTTGCCTTTCGAAACCGGCGTTAAATTGTAGATCTCGTATGCCTGTGTACGATTTGCATGCGTACCATGGACATACGTACAAAAGATACAATGAGCCTTTTGTTGCCATTGAATGAATGAATGATAATATAAATAACTGATAATATAAAAAACATTATAATGGAAGAAATAAACAAAATAATTCTAATCTTTACCATATGTGCAGAAAATCCTAAAGGTGGAATTTCATCGTTGTTATTCAATCTCGAATTTGTTCGCATTTTTTGCGAGAAATCTGAAGTTACCGATTCAATTGGTGATAACTTCAACGTGATCGATTCTACAAAATCAAAATTATGAGAAGCTGATTTCTGGTGAGCGTCTTCCATTGAAGTATCAAATGTGAACACATTATTTTTCTTTAAGGAGTTACTTTCTGTACATGGTTTTTCACATAAAGATGTTCTGAATATTGATAATTCAGCGGGCGGATTAAATTTATAATTAGAAGGAGCAAACGATTTGTTGACTTCAATTTCGTTATCCGACTTTGGGTTAAGATTTGTCCTGGTCAGAGTTGTAAGCGGTTTTTGTTTTATTTCAGTTTTTGCTATCTTAGCTTGTAGCCGCTTTTCCGTAGCTCTTGTAATTCTCTTTATAACATTGGAGTTTTTGTGCTCTTGAGTAACTGGTTTCTTCTTTCTTCCAAATGTCATTGAGTTTGTTGATATCGGGGAATAAATATGATGACGAACGATGCCAACTACAAATGGAGGTTTTTTATTTGATTCTTTTGCTTTTTTTTCTCTTATTTGCTTCTCTTTCCAATTTGTTAATTTTGCTCTAAATTCATCTGAGATATCAAATATTTCAAATAACGAAATTTTTTATTTAATAAAATAATTTTTACAAATATATGTATGGCAAGCCATTTCACTTTTTAATAGATAAAGAAAATTTTGTCCAGATTTTGTGTAAAACTCTTAAAAACTAATTGTTTAAAAAAGAATTACAGCTCTTATTAATAAATTAAAATTATGTCGTTATAACATTATAATGATTCTATAGATTATAATTATATGTATGTCAAAAGTTTAAAATAATTCCGTGTTTTTATTATGTTTTGATGTGATTCATTATTTTTATATCCCAATATTTTTATTTACAATTAAGAATCGTAATTCTTCTTTGCTTTTTAAAAGTTTTAAATAAAATTTCTTTCATGCTGTTAAAAAGTAAAACAGTTTACCATAAACATTTTATTGATACACAAAATTCATTTAAATTATTTTAATAGGACTATACCGACAATTTTTTATTTTTCAAAAAATAATAATAAGAATATCAATTTATAGGATTAAATGTATATAATTAAATGTATATAATTAATGTAAAATATTTTATATATAATTATATAAAATTATATATATAATATGTCCATTTATATAAAATTATATATATTTTTATATAATTTTATATAATTATATATAAAATATTTTTTCCCGGGTATAATTATTGTAACACAATATAATGTATACAATACTAAGCGAAACAGACTAAAAAGAAAAGACTAATAAATACAAATAAAAGAAGTATGTCATTTTCAGATCGGCATGTCAAAGCGGATCTTAATATTTGCACGTAAATAGATTCTCGAAATATCGAGATACACGAAATTAATATCGAATTTGATTTTGTCGTTATAATAAAAACTGTTTTTTATAATTTGATATTTTATAATTTTATATTTGCATTTTTACTTTTATATAATAGATTAAAACATTGTACTTTAATATGCACTAGTGCGTCCAATATTCGCTATAAGATACATCGAAATTGACAAGTTTTTTGAAATATATACACTATATAAGAAAAAGAAATTGTTCATTTGACTTAATTTGAATTAATGTAATCCATCTTTATTTCTTTTGATAAAAATGTATGTATTTAAGTCAAATATAATGTGAACATATATTCTTCAATGTAAGAAATAAATATACTGTTAAGTTAATTTAATCAAATGAATAATTTTTTCTCAGATGCTGGTATATAAGCGAGCAATTACATAATAATATCTCGGCGCACCTTTTTGCGATGTCACTGAACAAGGTGAAGCAATAATTCGATTTTTCTTGAATTCATCTATTCGATGTTTCTTGCGTCTATCATGTTGTTCTTGACCAAGGCTCAGTCTAATTTTTTCTACAGCACCAAAGTTAGATGGCAGCTTCTTATAATGTACAAGGTACTTATTTTTTAATTGTACTACTTTCGGCTTCATCATGATTCCTTGAATCACAATTTGGGTACGACACGTTTCACTTCTACGAACAGTATGTTTGAATTTCATTTGAAATGTCTGGACAAAGATGGTTGGCAGTGTTGCCAACCAAGATATAGTGGAATTGTCATTCTAAACGAAATTTCTCGAGAGGATTCATCTTTTTTTTTTCGAAATTTAGATACACACAATTACCTTATTTTAAACATAAAGAACAATATAAACGAAAAAAAAAAATCTGAAGATAGAAATAAATAAAATAAGAAAAAACTCGTTTCTATTATTCTTTTGAATACTGTAATCAACTGTAGTCGAATGCTATTGGTTTCTATCTGTAGATTCAACCGATTGGTTTCGAACACTATCCAAAAGACGCTCAATCATTGGATTGTGAGCGTATCAAGTTTGATGATAATAATTAAAAACAAACTTTTTATATAATTGCAGCACGATAGTGCTGCAAAAATGATTTTTCAACGATCTAGAAGCAATATCGAGAGAAAATTATCTCTTAAATAGGTTTTTCAGCGTCCATTATGAAGAGATAAACTCCCTTCTTTCTGCTTGCATTAACCTAACATCTCGCGTACATCTTGCAATCAATATCTCTCTGCTTGCATCACAACTGAGCCAATTAAGGAGGTCGTCGGTTAGGTCAAGCTTCATTCCTCGTCAAACGTTTCGTGCGAACTGTTACACGTCACGTTAGGTGAGCATATTCAGAGCAACGTCTAGCGTGTCAGAAAAACTGTAATTTACTTTGCAGCTTGAAATCGCGTTTTCGTGAAATTTATTTGTTTTTCCTTACACGATTGAACACTTTTAGGAAATGGTGTTACATGCCGGTTTTATCGTCTCGTATCGGAACTTCATTAGCATAAGGTCATTAATAATCGTGATTTCGCTAATATCGTGATTTTTTGACGTGTAATTATTTTTAATATAAATCAGATATATCTTGTGTTATACATCGGTTTTCTTTGATATTGAACAGATAAAGAATGACCTTGACAAGGTCGATATGCGACTTGACAAATATCCGTGATTTATCGATATTTAGCGTTTATACTGTCAATAATTCAACATTAA